>ENA-OQDA01000007-OQDA01000007.1-human-gut-metagenome-genome-assembly--contig:-NODE-7-length-152399-cov-5.804192_pt1 | contig 152399 bp, 142 predicted proteins | sample MGYA00242771_ERZ504603 | MGnify/ENA primary metagenome ERZ504603 (study PRJEB26092, sample SAMD00036328) | human gut metagenome | host: Homo sapiens | study: EMG produced TPA metagenomics assembly of...
GCGCTCGCCGACAGGAGGTTCGATGGCATCAGCTTCGAGTGCCGGGGCGGTGGCAGGGCCGACCGGAATAGCGGGCGCGGTTGCGGGCGCGATCCGGGACGATGCGGCCACGGAGCTGACGGCAGCTGCGGCTCGCGCCGCTCCGCCTCGCGCGCGGCCGCAGCCGCGGCGCGTTCCTCCGCGCGGATGCTCGCTTCGTCCTCGGTCATCTCGTGTGCCGCCATCAGCTGGGCCGAGCGTCGCCGAGCAGCATCGCGCGCCGCTTCGTCCTCGGCTGCCTCCAGGCGGCGCTGCTGCGCGCGCTTGATGAAGAACTCCTGCGATTCGAACAGCACGGTCTCGCCGTCGGCGTCTTCTTTCGCGAACGCGCCAAGCGGCGTGTAGCTGCCATCGGGCATGAGCTCGCGCAGTTTGGCGGTGTCGCTCAGGCTCACGTCGAGGTATCCGAGGATCTGCTCGCGCAGTTCGCTGTCGAGGACGGGCCAGGCTATCTCGATGCGCTTGTCCATGTTGCGCGTCATGAGGTCGGCGCTGGACAGGTACACCTTCATATTGTCGCGCGGGCCGAAGCCGTAGATGCGGCTGTGCTCCAGCAGGCGCCCCACGATGGACACGACGCGCACGTGCTCGGTGTAGCCTTCCAGTCCCGGTACGATGCACGAGATGCCGCGCACGAACAGCGTCACGTCCACGCCGGCCTGCGACGCCTCCACGATCTTCTCGATCACGTCCTTGTCGGTGATGGAGTTCGTTTTGAAGAACAGCCCGCACGGCTCGCCGGCTTTCTTGCGTTCGATCTGCGCGTCGATCCCAGCGAGGATCATCGGCTTGATCTGCAACGGCGCCACCCACATGATGTCGTAGTTGTCGGAGGTGTTCTCAAGCCCCATGTTGCGGAAGAACTCGGTTGCGTCTCGCCCGAACGTCTCGTCGGTGGTGATGAACGACAGATCGGTGTACAGCTTCGCCGTCTTCTCGTTGTAGTTGCCGGTGCCCAGCTGGGTGATGTGCTGCAGCCCCTGGTCGGTTTGACGCGTGATGCAGCATATCTTCGAGTGCACCTTGAAGTCGCGGAAGCCGTAGATGACGTTGCATCCCGCCTGTTCGAAGCGCTGCGACCATTCGATGTTGTTGCTCTCGTCGAAGCGGGCGCGCAGCTCGAACAGCGCGGTCACCTCCTTGCCGTTCTCGGCTGCCGCGATGAGCGCCTCGGCTAGATGCGATTGGCTGGCCAGGCGGTACAGCGTGATCTTGATGGAGATGACGGTGGGGTCGTTCGCAGCCTCGCGCAGAAGCTGCACGAAGGCGTCCATGCTCTCGTACGGGTACGATAGCAGCACTTCCTTCTCGGCCACCTGGTCGATGATGCGACGGTTGCGGTCGAGGCAGCCGGGCCACTGCGGCGTGAACGGTACGTTCGTCAGCTCCGCGCGCGCGGCCTCGGGCAGATGGCCGGCCAGGCCCCACGTATAGCTCATGTCGAGCGGCACCTTCGTGACGTAAGCTTGGTGCGGCTTGAGGTTCAGGCGCTTGAGCAGCAGCTTCTCCAGGGTGGGCGACAGCGGCCGTTCGCTTTCGAGGCGTACCGGCGCCAGGCGCGAGCGCTTCTTCAAGATGCGCTTCATGTGCTCGCGATAGTCCTCGTCGCTCTCGTCGGTGCCTTCGGTGGCGTCGAGGTCGGCGTTGCGGGTGACGCAGATGACGTTCGTGTGCTTGATAGCGTACATGGAGAATATCTCGCTCGCCACCATCTCGATGGCGTGCTCCAGCAGGATGAACTGCAGTCCTTCGCCCGGCAGCGCGATCACGCGCTGGCATTGGCGCGGCATGGGGACGAGGCCCAGCGTCACGCCCTCGGCTCCGAGGTTCTTCCCCTTCTCCTCCTTGGGCGCCTTTTCGCCGTCCTTGGTCTTCGCCGCCTTCTTCTTCGCGCCCGGCTCCTCGTTGAGGCGCAGTACCACGTACAGCGCGCCGTTCTCCAAGTGAGGGAAGGGATGGCGCGAGTTGATGATCTGCGGCGACAGGAACGGCATCACGTTCTTGTGCACGTAATCGGACAGGAAGGCGCGCTGCTCGTCGTCGAGGTCTTCGGGGCGCAGGCTGCACACGCCGCGCGCGCACAGCTGTTTCCGCACGCTTTCGTAGGTGCGTTCCTGGATGGGGTACAGCTCGTGGCAGCGCGCGTAGATGGCATCGAGCTGCTCGGCGGGCGTCATGCCGGACTTCGAGTCGATGATGTGCTTCTTCACTAACGACAGGTCGGTCAGGCTGCCGACGCGCACCATGAAGAACTCCTGGAGGTTGCTCCAGAAGATGGAGATGAAGTTCAGGCGCTCGAGCAGCGGCACCGTCTCGTCGGCTCCCTGGTCGAGTACGCGCTCGTTGAACGTGAGCCATGACAGCTCTCGGTTCTGCAAGTAGGATTCTTTGCTCGGCTCGCCCTCGACGGAGGGGTTTGCGCCCTCGACCTCGTCGATTGACGCGCGCATCTCGTCCGCGCTCGTTTCCGCGAGAGCGTCCGGCGCTTGGCCGGCAGGAGTCTCGGCGGTGCTGGTCGTGGATTTCTTGGCTGTGTCCATGAACGTCCCCTTCCCGTAAACGTTCGCTTCCTGCGCGCCGCTACCGCAGCATGCGGTCGATCAGGTACCCTTCGCGCACGCCGTACTTGCATACGTCCAGACGCTCGGCTCCGCATGCGTCGAACAGCTCGCCGAGGATGATGCAGCCCGGTACCAGCGTGTGCACGCGCTCGGCCGAAGCCTTGAGCGCGGCGTGCGCGAACGTGTCGGGATCGGTGCGGCACCATGCAAGTATCGCATGAATTTGCTGTTTCGTCATGGTTTTCGGACGTACGGCCGCGCCGGTGGCTTGAGCATGCATCTTGGCGGCCGCGCGCACGCTTCCGCCGATGCCGTACAGCGCTTCCGAGCGGTACGCGTCGGGGTCGGGCAGACCGGCGAAGCGCTTGCGGAACGCTTCGGCTATGGCGTCCATCTCGCCGGGGGTCGGCAGGATAGCGCGTACGTGCTGGGCGAACGATGACAACGACCCTTGCCCGATGCTCGCGTTGTCGAAATCGAGGCTGCTTTCGATGCGTGTGAGCTCGGTCGAGCCGCCGCCGATGTCGACGAGCGTGCCCCGCTCTACTGCGCGGTCGCAGGTGGCGCCGACGAAGCCCAGGTGCGCCTCGTCGGTAGCCGACAGCAGCGAGATGGGCAGCTCGGCTGCCTCCTCGATGGCCGCGACGGCTTCCTCGCAGTTCAAGGCGTTGCGGATGACCGCGGTGGCGAACACCTCCATCTTCTCGCAATCGAAGTACCGTGCGCGCTTCGCATGTCCGCGCAGCACGCTGACGGCTCGGTCGATGCCGTCCTGGGTGAACACCCCGTCCACGACGTAGGCCGACAAGCCCGCCATCACCTTGTCGTTTATGAGACTCTTGAAATCTTTGTTCGTACACGTGCGCTTATGCGCGTCTTTCACGTCGTAGACGACGAGGCGTATCGAGTTCGACCCGAGGTCGATCACCGCGTAGTTGGGCATGGCATAGTCCGTCCGAAATCAAGCGGCTCGCCCGGGGCGATCCGCGATGTGCTCCATCGCTTCATTGTAGTGAACCGCGCCGGTCGCGGCCAGGCCGAGCGCGAACTGAAAGCTGGATTTTACTTTTCATCGCCTGCGCTCGGGACGACGGTCTGGTTCGCTCGTTCGGGTGGCGATGGGCCGGCCCTTGCAGGATGGCGGTCCGGTTCTTCGCGATCCTTGTGGTACCATGAGCTTCTCGAAGGAAAGGAAGCGCCATGCTGGAAACCGTCGATTTCTCACGCGAACCGCTCTCGAGGACGCCTACAAGGCGCGTCGGGACGAGCTGATGGAGCGATTGGTGGTGCTGCAGCAGCAGGCGCGCGTGCAGGGCGTCGGCCTGGTGGTGCTGTTCGAAGGATGGAACGGCGCCGGCAAGGGCAGCCGCATCTCCGATCTCATGTACCACCTCGACGCGCGCGCCACCAGCGTGTACGTCACTGAAAACCTCGACGTGAAAGCCGCCCGCGCGTTCGCGGGCGCGAAGAGCGGCGTAACGGGCTTCTATCCCGTGATGCAGGAGTTCTGGAAGGGCCTGGGCCAGCGCGGCACCATCTCGTTCTTCGACCGCGGCTGGTACACCGCCGCCGTTCAGCACATGCTGTACACCGAGTTCGGCAAGCTCTCCCTGAAAGCCTCCAAGCGCAAGGGCCAGAAAGCCGTCGCGGCCGCCATGGCCGAGGCGCGCGACGAACGCCACATCGACGTGCTGCGCCGCTACCTCACCTCTGCGTCCGATTTCGAGCGGCAGCTAGCCGACGACGGTTACCTTGTGGTCAAGTTCTTCGTGCACGTCACGAAGGAGGCGCAGAAGAAGCGCCTCACGCGCCTGCATGACGATCCGGCCACGCGCTGGCGCGTGGGCGAGGACAAGCTGGCCACCATCGGCAACTACGAGGAGGCGTACCGCCTGTACGACAACCTGCTGAAGGGCAGCGACTTCTCGTTCGCCCCATGGCATCTCGTGAACGGCGAGGACAAGCGCCGCGCCAACCTGCAGATCGCCGAGACGCTGGTGAACGCGCTTACGAGCGCGTTCGAGGCGGCGCCCGACGCCGAAGCCGCCGTAGCGGCGGCCAAGGCGCAGGCCAACTCCGCCGGCGCTCTCGATGAAGCGCCCCTGTTCGGCCGTTCTCCCGAAGAGGAGGCGCGCGTGCGCGAGGAGGCGGAAGCCGCCGCAGCCGCTGCTTCCGCCCGCGCTCCGCGCGTTTCGAGGTTCCGTCAGGTGGACGACCCGCCGTGCCTCGAGAGCGTCGACCACGCGCTCGCGCTCGACCCCGAGACGTACAAGGTCGAGCTCAAGGCCCAGCAGGAGCGCCTCAACAGGCTGGAGATGGAGATGTACCAGAAGCGCATCCCGCTCATGATCATGTACGAAGGCTGGGACGCCGCGGGCAAGGGCGGCAACATCAAGCGCGTGGCCCAAGCGCTCGACGCCCGCGCCTATACCATTTTTCCCAGTCCCGCCCCCACGAAGCCCGAGCTGCTGCATCCGCACCTGTGGCGCTATTGGACGCGTCTGCCGAAGGCGGGCCACGTGGGCATCTACGACCGCAGCTGGTACGGTCGCGTGCTCGTGGAGCGCGTCGAAGGTTTCGCTTCGGTGTCGGAATGGACGCGGGCGTACGACGAGATCAACGAATTCGAGCGCGATCTGGTGCGGTGGGGCGCCATCCTGCTGAAGTTCTGGGTTGACGTGAGTCCCGAAGAGCAGTTGCGACGCTTTCGCGACCGCGAGCAAGATCCTGCGAAACAGTGGAAGATCACCGATGAGGATTGGCGCAACCGCGACAAGTATCCCCAGTACAAAGCCGCGGTCGAGGATATCTTCCGCTTGACCAGCACGCCGTTCGCCCCCTGGATAATCCTCGAGAGCGACGACAAGCGCTACGCGCGCGTCAAGGCGCTCAAAATTATCAACGACGCCCTGGAAGCGCGCTTGCGCGAAAACTGAGATCGCGTTACTATGGGCAGCAGTACTCGAAACGACCGTGCGCATTCGCGCGCTTGAACGAAAAAAAGGGGTAAACAGTCATGACTCTGTTCGGAATCACCGTGCCCATGGAGGCTATCTGGGTCATCGTCGCGATCATCGTCCTCGTCATCGTCGGCTTCATCGCGAAAGGCTTCATCGACGAGATGAAGAAGTAGCCGCTTCGGCGAACAGCGGTCCCTATCGTGAAAATTGCGTTTTTGCGAACATCGCGCCCCATCATGGGCGGTTGTTTTATTATGGTAACGGTCTGGCGACGGCGGGGTTCCGCTGTTTGAAGATCATCCCGAAAGGTGAACATGTCCGAGTACCGACAGCATCCCGGCCCTGCTCCAAGCGGGCGACCTGCGCAGCAGCGCGCGCCGAGGGGCGCCGCGCCGACGTGCGGGCAGGGGCGCAACCGGGCGCCTACCGGCCGGCCACCGCGCAGCATGCCGCCTACCGCTCCGCTCAGCCTGCCCAGCGCAGATCGGCTGGAGGCGGAGGCTACCCGTATCGACAGCAACCGACCTATCAGCAGCCCGGTTCCGGACGGCCTCGGAAGAAGAGCGGGCCGTGGCGCGTGGTGTTCTGGATCGCGCTCGTGGTGTTCGTCGTGGCGCTGGCCGCGCTCGGTGCCATCGGCTTCAGTTACTGGCAGGGTCAGCAAACCTATAACGATGTCGCGCGGGAGGGTTTCACGCCGCCCGACGATCTGTCGGCCACGTCGCTCGCCGACTTCACGGTGGACTGGGATGCGCTCAAGGCCATCAATCCCGACACGGTGGGGTGGATCTACATTCCCGGCACCGTGGTGAACTACCCCATCGTGCAAGCGGCCGACGACGAGAAGTACCTTACGCACGACTTCAAGGGATCGGAAGGCTGGATCGCCACGTTCGGCGCCATCTTTTTGGCGGCCGAGAACAGCTCCGACTTCTCCGACCCGAACAACATCATCTACGGCCATCATCTGAACGACGGCTCGATGTTCGCCTGCGTCGCCGATTTCAGCGATGCCGCCCAGTTCAACGACCATCGCACGGTGTACATCCTCACGCCTGAGGGCAACTACGAGCTGAGCACGTTCGCGCTCGTGCATGTGGCGGCCGACGATCCGTTGGCGCAGACGCGGTTCGCCGATGAGGACGAACGCGTGGCCTACGTGCAGGACAAGATCGACCGATCGGTGGTGCCCGCTTCCGACATACCTGCTGCTTCCGATATCAAACACACCTTCGCCCTCGCCACGTGCGACAATCTGCCGTCGGACGGGCGTTACGTGCTGTATTCGTACGTGAAGGCCAGCACGGTGGGCGAGGGCGACGGCGACGTCATCGACCCCGATGCCGTCGCGGCCATCGATTCCGCAGAACAGGAGATCGCTTCATGAGCACGTCCATCCTGCCGGGCGAGCGCCCCGACCGCCTCGAAGAGGAGTGCGCCGTGTTCGGCGTGTTCGCTCCCGGCGAAGACGTGGCGCGCATGACGTGCTTCGGCTTGCAAGCGCTGCAGCATCGCGGTCAGGAGAGCGCCGGCATCGCCGTGGGCGACGGTGCGACGGTCATGGTGTCGAAAGACCTCGGCCTTGTGACCCAGGTGTTCGACGAAGCAAGCCTGGCCGCGCTCGAGGGCTTCGTGGCCGTGGGCCACGCGCGCTACTCCACGAGCGGCGGCGCCGCGTCGTGGGAGGCTGCGCAGCCGCACATCTCGGCCATCGACGACGTGCTGATCGCGCTGGCGCACAACGGCACGCTCGTCAACACGAACGCCTTGCGCGCCCGTCTCGTCGACGAGGGCGTGCAGTTCCGTTCCGGCACCGACAGCGAGGTGGCGGCGAAGGCAATCGGCCGGGTGACCCAGGAAACGCACCACTTGCGCAACGGCATCCGCCGCGCTATGGAGGAGCTGTCGGGCGCCTACGCCATGGTGCTGGCCAGCCCCGATTCGCTGTACGCGTTCCGCGACCCCAACGGTATCCGCCCGCTGTGCATCGGCGAGCTGCCCGACGGCCGCGGCTGGGCGGTGTCCAGCGAGACGTGCGGGCTCGACATCGTGGGCGCGCAGTACGTGCGCGACGTCGAACCGGGCGAGATCGTGCGCTTCAACCGCGACGGCATGCACGCCGAGCAGGGCGTTGCCGCCCGCAAGTCGGCGGCGTGCATCTTCGAGTACGTGTACTTCGCGCGCCCCGACAGCGTGATCGACGGCCAGAGCGTGTACCAGGCGCGGCGCAACATGGGGCGCATTCTGGCGCAGGAGGCGCCCGTGGAGGCCGACCTCGTGCTGGGCGTGCCCGACTCGGGCGTGCCGTCGGCCATGGGCTACGCGTTTGAGAGCGGCATCCCGTACGCCGACGGCATCGTGAAGAACCGCTACGTGGGACGCACGTTCATCGAGCCCACCCAGGCCATGCGCCAGCTGGGCATCCGTTTGAAGCTGAACCCGCTGCGCTCGGTGATCGAGGGCAAGCGCCTCGTGGTCATCGACGACAGCATCGTGCGCGGTAACACCAGCAAGAAGCTCGTGCAGATGCTGCGCGATGCGGGCGCGGCCGAGGTGCATCTGCGCATCGTGAGCCCCGAGGTGCTGTGGCCGTGCTTTTACGGCATCGACACCGACACGCGCGACCAGCTGATCGCCGCGAACATGGATCTGGACGAGATGAACGCGTGGATCGGCTCGGACTCGCTGGCCTTCATCTCGCTCGAGGGCCTGCGCGCCTCCGTGCCCGATGCGCGCCGCCAGGGGTTCTGCGACGCATGTTTCACCGGCGACTACCCGGTGGCCATCCCGATTCGGTGGCCAAGAAGAGCTTACTCACGAAGAAGGATTTCGAAGAGACTTACGGCGAAGGTGCGGCCGACGAGGCGCGCCCTCGCACGCGATAGCAGCATGACAGGGGGAACCGCCCCGACATGGACGATACGGCACAAGGAGCAGAGATGACCGAGAGAGTAACCGTGAACGCAGCGCAGACCGACGACGGCCCGCACATGCCCAGCTGGATGGACGAGGACGCGGTGACCTACGCGCAGGCGGGCGTGGACACGGCCGAGGGCGCGCGCGCCGTCGAAGCCATCAAGGGCGTCGTGCACGACACGTACCGTCCCGAGGTGGTGGGCGACATCGGCGGCTTCGGCGGCCTGTTCTCCATCGCGGCGGCCAAGGACATGGACGATCCGCTGCTGGTCAGCGGCACCGACGGCGTGGGCACGAAGCTCAAGGTGGCCCAGATGGCCGGCAAGCACGACACGGTGGGCATCGATCTGGTGGCCATGTGCGCCAACGACATCCTGGCCACCGGCGCCGAGCCGCTGTTCTTCCTCGATTACGTGGCCATCGGCAAGCTGAGGCCGAGAACGTGGCCGAGATCGTGGCGGGCATCGGCGAGGGCTGCAAGCAGGCCGGCTGCGCGCTCATCGGCGGCGAGATGGCCGAGCATCCCGGCGTCATGGACCCGGACGACTACGACCTGTCCGGCTTCTGCGTGGGCGTGGTCGACCGCGCGAAGATGCTCGATCCCGCGGCGGTTCGCGAGGGCGATGTGCTGATCGGCCTGGCGTCCAGCGGCCTGCACTCCAACGGCTACTCGCTGGCGCGCAAGGTGTGCGTGGAGGGCAAGACCCACTACGAGCTGCGCATCGAGCGCGAGGAGCTGGGCGGGCGCAGCCTGCAGGATGCGCTTTTGGAGCCCACGCGCATCTACGTGAAGCCGGTGCGCGCCGTGCTGGAGGCTTGCGAGGGCGCCGTGCACGCGCTCGCGCACATCACGGGCGGCGGCATCTCCGAGAACCTCGACCGTGCGCTGCCGAAGAGCTGCGCCGCCGAGGTCGACCTGGGCACGTGGCCGGTGCCGGCCATCGCGTCGTTCGTGTGCGACGCGGCGCACCTCGACGAAGCCGAGGCGCTCAAGACGTTCAACATGGGCCTCGGCATGGTGCTCATCGTGGACGCGGCGCGCGCCGACGAGGTGGAGGCCGCGCTGACGCAGGCCGGCGAGACCACGTACCGCGTCGGCCGCATCGTGGCGGGCGAGGGCGAGGTCCGCTACGCGAACGACGGCAAGCTGTACGGCTTCGGTGCGGAGGCGTAAGGGCATGACCGAACCGCTGAAAATCGGCGTGCTGCTGAGCGGCAGCGGCACGAATTTGCAAGCCATCATCGATGCGGCGGCCGAGGGGCTGCCCGTGGAGATCGTGCACGTGGTGTCGTCGCGCCCCGATGCGTTCGGCATCGAGCGCGCGCATCGGGCGGGCATCCCGGTCACGGTGCTCAACCGCGACGTGTACGCCGACCCCGTCGAAGCCGACAAGCGCATCGCCGAGACGCTGCGCTACGCGCACGCCGAGTACGTGGTGATGGCGGGGTACATGCGCAAGGTGACGCCCGTGCTGCTGGACGCGTTCCCCGACCGCGTGCTGAACCTGCACCCGGCGCTGCTGCCGTCGTTCAAGGGCGCGCACGCATCCAGGACGCGTCGACGCGGCGGTGAGGTGCGGGCATCGCCAGGTCCACCTGCGTCCGAACCGTCAGGCAGCATGACGGAACCAATGGGACCCCGAATCGATGGGGCCCAGTCAAGTGCCGCACGCGCGTGGAGGTGCGCGAGGACGACACCCCTCGACGACCTCGAAGCCCGCATCCACGAGGTCGAGCACGTCCTGTACCCCGAAGTGCTGCGCCTCGTGGCCGAAGGCCGGCGTGACCGTGGGCGAGGATCGCAAGGTGCATATCGCCCCGCCCGATGAACCCGCGGGGGAAACCCGCAGGCCAACCGTCCGTTCCGCGCGTAAGCTCGTCGTCCGCCCAGGCAAATGCCCGCCAGCTCGAACCTCGAAGGAGCCCTCATGAACAAGGAAGCCCTCCAATCCGTCATCGCCGCCCTCCGCGAGGGCCGCACGCCGTCCTTGAGCGTGGAGGATTTCCCGTGCTTCTCGCCCGAGGCGACCGAAGGCAACCAGCACGTGGAGCCGACGTATCTCGACGTGGTGGCGAAAAGCCTCACGGCCGACGACGCGCCCACGTTCGAGCGCGCCCTGCGCGCGATGGAGGAGGGCGACCTCGCCTGGCTCGGTTTCAAGATCGTCTACGATGCGGACGCGGCTCAGCGCAACACCGACAACGAGGTGACGAAGAAGTACGGCGACGAGGGCTCGGCCGACGGCGAGCCGCTCGTGTTCTTCTGCAACGACGCGAAGGAGATCGTGGCGTCGCGGCCGTACTCGCCCCGCGACACGTTCCAGATGAAGGACGTCACGCGCGGCCCCTCGATGCACAACGAGCAGTTCGAGGGTCTCACCTGGGCGAGCGTCCCTCTGTTCGACCAGGTGCATGTTTGGCTGCTGGGCGCGTCCGACGCGGCCAGCGAAGTGGCGGCGCTCGCCGACCACGTGGGCTTCGCCGTGACGGTGGTCGACTACGATCCGGCCTATGTGAGCGAAGCGCGCTTCCCTGCGGCGAAGCGCATCGTGCTCGAGGGCGGCAACTTCGACGCGCTCGAGCAGTTGGACGCCGCTCCCGAGGATTACGTATGCGTGCTCACGCGCGGCCACATGTTCGACCCCGAGGGCTGCGTCTGGGCGACGAAGCATGCCGTGCACTACGTGGGCATGATGGGCTGCGCCGGCAAGAACGATCGCGTGCGCGAGCTGGTTCTGGCCTCCGGCGCCACCGAGGAGGACTGGGAGCGCGTCAAGCGCCCCATCGGCCTGAAGTTCGGGGCGAAGACGCCCGCCGAGCTGGCCATCGCCATCGTCGCCGAGCTCGTGGATGTGCGTTACCGCCAACGCTACAGCGCCGAAGCGCGCGAGCGCCACGAGAAGAGCCTGGGCCGCTGACATGGGCGAACGCCTCTTTGACGCCCTTATTGTCATCGACGTGCAGCAGGCTCTTGTCGACGGTCATCCGTCGAAGGAGGATTCGTTCCTCGTTGCGGTGGGTGCGATGATCGATGCGTGCCGTCGCGCAGGCGTTCCTGTGCTGTACGTGTGCCACGATGGAGGAGCGGGCGATGAGCTGGAACGCGGCACGGATGGCTGGCGGGTGCATTGCGCCGTCGCGCCGCAGGCTGGCGAAATAGTCGTTGACAAGCGATTCAACAGCGCTTTTCGGCAGACAGGCCTTCATGAAACGCTGCAATCTTTGGGCGCGAAGCGCATCGTCATGTGCGGCATGCAGACGGAATTTTGCTTCGACGTGTCCGTCAAGGTGGCTTTCGAGCTGGGTTACGACGTGACTGTGCCACGTGAGGCCGTCACCACGTTCGACAGCGGGTTCGCCCCTGGCGAAGTTCTTACCGCCTACTTCGAAGATCGCATCTGGGACGGCCGTTATGCGCGCGTGCTGGATACGGACGGCGTCGTCGAAGAGCTTGCCGCTCGCTGACCTTTTCGTCGTGCGCGTTTGCGGGATATGCGCGCGCTTCCTCGTTGACCTCGCGGTTCGGGTGGTACCATGCGTCGCAGGAGATTGGACGCAAGGGGCCGTTCAGTCGCAGACAAGAGGAAAGGATGTAAGGCCATATGAGCAATCCTAAGGTCAAGCGCGTGCTCGTGTCCGTTACGGACAAGAGCGGCGTTGCGGACTTCGCCCGCGCGCTCGTCGACGAGTTCGGGGCGGAAATCATCTCGACGGGCGGCACCGCCCGCGCGCTCAAGGACGCCGGCGTGCCGGTCACGCCCATCGACGACGTGACGCAGTTCCCCGAGATGATGGACGGTCGCGTGAAGACGCTGCACCCGCGCGTGCACGGCGGTCTGCTGGCCAAGCGCGACAACGAGGCCCACATGGCCCAAGCGGCCGAGCACGGCATCGAGATGATCGACATGGTGGTGGTGAACCTCTACGCCTTCGAGAAGACGGTGGAAAGCGGCGCCGATTTCGGCACCTGCATCGAGAACATCGACATCGGCGGCCCGTCCATGCTGCGCTCCGCGGCCAAGAACTTCGAGAGCGTGGCCGTGGTCACGCGCCCGGCGAGCTACGACGCCATCCTGGCCGAGATGCGCGCCAACGACGGCGCCACCCTGCGCGACACGCGCGCCAAGCTGGCGCTCGACGTGTTCGAGACCACGGCGGCTTACGACGGCGCCATCGCCGCGTGGATGGGCGCCCAGCTCAAGGACGAGGGCGACGTGAAGTTCCCCGCCGACCGCACGCTGCATCTCTCGAAGGTGCAGGACCTGCGTTACGGCGAGAACCCGCACCAGTCCGCCGCGTTCTACCGTCGCGACGACTACGCCGACGCCCCGCACAGCCTGGCCCATGCCAAGCAGCATCAGGGCAAGGAGCTGTCGTACAACAACTACCTCGACCTCGACGCGGCTTGGACGGCCGTGCGCGAGTTCGACGAGCCGGCCTGCGTCATCGTCAAGCACCTCACGCCCTGCGGCGTGTGCCAGAACGACGACCTCGTCGAGGCCTACCAGCGCGCGCACGCGTGCGACCCGGTGAGCGCCTACGGCGGCGTCATGGCGTTCAACCGCCCCGTCACCTCCGACGTGGTGGTGGCCATCTTCGACAACAAGCAGTTCGTCGAGGCCATCATCGCCCCCGAGTTCGCGGGCGACGCGCTTGACATGTACAGCGCGAAGAAGAACGCGCGCCTGCTGTCCACGGGCGGCGTGAACCCGGCCGGCGGGGAAGTGGAGTACCGCTCCGTCGAGGGCGGCCTGCTGGCCCAGGATTCCGACGCCGTGGCCGAGGATCCCGCGACGTTCACGGTTCCCACGAAGCGCCAGCCCAGCGAGGAAGAGCTCGCCGAGCTGCTGTTCGCGTGGAAGGTGTGCAAGTCCATCAAGTCCAACGCCATCGCCATCACGAAGGGCCACGCGACCATCGGCGTGGGCGGCGGCCAGCCGAACCGCGTGAACTCCGCGCGCATCGCCGTGGAGCAGGCGGGCGAGGAAGCCAAGGGCGCCGTGGCCGCCTCCGACGCGTTCTTCCCGTTCCGCGACGGCCTCGACGCGCTGGCCGAGGCCGGCGTGACGGCCATCATCGAGCCGGGCGGCTCCATCCGTGACGAAGAGGTGATCGCCGCCGCCGACGAGCACGGCATCGCGCTCGTCTTCACCGGCCACCGCCACTTCAGGCACTAGATCCGGCGGCATACCATGTTGCAAGCGGCAGCTTCGGAAACGAAGCTGCCGTTTTTTGCGGGCGCCCCGTAGCGGGATCCGACTTCCTCGGTTCGCTCGACGCGTCAAGTTGCAGCCTTCTCGTCCGACGTGGACGCAAAACGGCAGCTGTGGCAAAGTTAGCCTTGGTTTCAAGTGGATTTCGTACTTTGGATTTCGTGCGATCTGGGGTTTCGTGGATGCTCACGACGCTTACAACGTTCGTCGCGACCCGATGATTGCCATGGCTACCGTTTTGCGCCCAACTTCCACGCCGGACGACGATGTTTCCGCGGCTTGTCGGGGCTTGTGGATGTTCTCTGACGGGATGATGGCGGGGGAGGGGCGGCGCGTATAGTGGGAACATGAAGAAATCCGAAGCGCTCAACATCCTGGGGCTCTCAGACGGCGCGACCGACGATGCGGTCAAACAGGCCCACCGCAAGCTGGTGATCGAGCACCATCCTGACAAGTTCGCGCTTGGGTCGAAGGAGCGCGAGGAGGCGGAAGAGTTCACGAAGCGCATCAACGAAGCGCGTGACGTGCTGCTCAACCGTTCATGGACGCCCGAGTTCGATCCGCGCCGCGATCCTCGCCCCTACGCGAACAACCCGTACGCCCACCCCACGCAGAACCCTTACGGCGGCGCGGGCCAGGGCGGCGATCCCTTCGCGGGCTGGCCGTTCGGTCAGGCCCCTGGCCAAGGCCAGGGGCAGACCACCTACGTATGGACGTCGTGGGACGCGCCGCGCTCCGGCGGTTCCGGCGTGGGCAGCCAGCCGTTCGACCCTTTCGACCCGTTCGCGCCCTTCCGCGCAACGGCCGAGCCGCGCAAGACCCCGCAGGAAGCTCTCGACGAAGTCAAGCACGACCTCGGGCGCGAAGGGCTCGTCATTGCGGGCAAAGCGGCGCTGTTGGCGGTGGCGGCGCTCGCGGGCACCGCGGCCACCGGGCTGTTCCTGTACGTGATGATCTCCATCGTATACGGCCTGTGGAAGCGCTTCGGCTCGTGCCTCATCGGTCTCATCGTGCCGCTCATGCTGCTGGGCGCGCCCTTCGTGTTCATCATCGCGCCCGCAGGGGCCGGTCACGCGGGCTGGGCCGCTGGCGTTCCTGCTCGCGGTGCTGTTCGACGTGGTGAACGTGCGCAACCTCCTGCGCGCCCTGCGCGTCGCGCGCCGGGCGACGTCCTAGCGGAGCCTCTGTGGCGGGACCGCCGCGTCCCGCTTGCAGCGCGCACCCTCATGCTATACTGAATCATTCCGTCATGGTTCGTCGAAAGGGGACGCTGGTTGAAGAAAGCGCTGCTGCTCGTCATCGGCATCGTCGCAGTGTGCTTTCTCATCGCGAACGCCGATTACCTGGCGAGTTTCCTCGCGACGCTCAAGACCGGCGCGCTCGTGCCGCTGGTCGTGGCTTGCGTGCTCATGCTGGCGCGCCACCTCGTGCAGGCGGCGTCCTACGACGCGGCCTTCGAGGCGGTCGGCCATAAGAGCGGGCTTCTGGCACAACGTCGTGCTCATCTTCTCGCTGGTGTTCATCAACACGTTCTGCCTGTTCTCGGGGCGACGGGCGTGGCGTTCATCATCGACGACGCGCACCGCACGGGCGCGGACGCGGGCACGTCCACCAGCGGCGCCATCCTCTCGCAGATCGGCTACTTCGCCGCCATCCTCGTGATCTCCGTCATCGGCTTTCTCACCATGCTGCTGTCCGGCAGCATGAACACGCTGTTCCTCGTCGGGGGGCTGGCGTTGGCGGCGGTGCTGGCGGCGCTGTCCAGCATGTTCGTGGTGGGCTACCGCAAACCGCGCGTGCTGTTCCGCCTGTTCATCGGCATCGAGTCGCTTATCAACAAGGCGCTGGGGCTGCTGAAGAGCATCTCAGCGGCCTGGGGGCGCAAGATGGCCAGCTCCTTCATCTCGTCGGCGGGCATCCTCGCGAAGAACCCGCAGGGCACCATGGTCACCGTGTCTTACGCGTCGTTCTCGGCCATCCTCAACATGGCGTGCCTCGTGGCCATCGGCTACGCGTTCGGCTTCGAGAACGTGGCCGCGCTCGTGGCGGCGTTCGCGGTGGCGGCCATCTCGGTCATCCTGAGCCCCACGCCTCAGGGCGTGGGCGTGGTGGAGGCGGCCATCGCCGCCATCCTCACGGCGCACGGATGCTCGCTGGCCACAGCCACGGCCATCGCGCTGGTGTACCGCGGTATCATGTTCTGGATCCCCTTCTGCATCGGCGCGCTGCTGCTGTCGCAGTCGGGGTTTTTCGCCGACAAGAAGAGCCCTACCGAGGAGAAGCGCGCGAAGGACACGGCTTGGGTTTCGGGCACCATCGTGCTCATCGTGGGACTCGTGAACATCGGCATGGCGTTGATCCCGCAGACGTTCAGGCCGTTCACCGCGCTCACGGATTGGATCAACATGGGCGGCCTGCTCATCGGTCCGTTCCTTATCGTGGGGAGCATCGTGCTCGTGGTGCTGGCCGTGGGACTCATCCTGCGCTTCCGCACGGCGTGGGCGCTCACGTTGGGCGTGCTCGTGCTGGTGGCTGGCGCGGAGTTCCTCTACGTGAACACCGTGCAGGTTGCCGTGGCGGCTCTGCTGCTGGTGATGTGGCTGTTCTGGAAGCGCGACGCGTTCGACCGTCCTATCGCTCCGCAAGACGACGCGCCGCGCCTCGTGCGCGAGTTCCGCGAGAACGTCGAGCGGTTCCGCGCTTGGCGCGCCAGGCGGGCTGCGGCGAAGGCGGCGGGTGAGCAGCCGCTCGCCGGCATCGGCAGCGTTATAGCCTCGCGCCGAGAAGAGGGCGGCGCGCGCTCACCTGCGAAAAGGAAAACGGGTTGGGAACAACGTGCCGAAAAAGGCGCGGAGATCATCCGCGAGGCTGGACATGAGGGTATACTGCCCTTTGGCGATGATGCCGAGCCAGCGCCCGCGGGGGCGGCAACGGCAGGCGTCGCCGATTCTGCAGCAATGAAGGAGGAGTCAAACCATGATCGTGCTCGATGAGCCCTACGTGTCCGAACCTCTGATCGCCTGGCTTGAGGAGTCCCAGCATCCCGTGCTGGACAACGCTTTCGCGCGTTCGATCGCCGACGGACGCGCTCTGAACCTCGTATCGTCCGACGAGGCGGTTCGCCGTATCGACGCAGGGGAGCGCGTGTACACGAACTCCGAGAACGCCCTGGCCTGGATCGTCGAGAGCGCCCACAACGAAAGCCTGTCGCGCGCCATCGGCCTGTTCAAGGACAAGGCCGCCATGCGAGCTGCGCTGGCCGGCCTCGACCCCGACCTGTTCTTCAAATCCTGTTCGGTGGACGAGTTGTTCAAGCTCGATTTCTCCCAGCTTCCGGCGCCTTTCGTGCTGAAGCCGTCGGTGGGTTTCTGCAGCATGGGCGTCTACGCCATCCAGAACCGCGAGGACTGGGAGCGCGCTCTGGCCGACATCCAGCAGAACGCCTCGTCGTGGCACGACATGTACCCCGAAAGCGTCATCGGCGCCGGGTCGTTCATTCTCGAAGGCTATCTTGAGGGCACCGAGTACGCGCTGGACGCGTACTTCGACGAGACGGGTCGCGCGCACATCCTCAATGTGCTGCGCCACGACTTCACCTCGCCTGAAGATACCTCCGATCGCATGTACGTGACCAGCGCCTCCATCGTGCGCGACACCTCCACGATGTTCGCCTCTTGGCTCGACCGCGTGAACGCGCTCATCGGCGCGCGGAACTTCCCCGTGCACGTGGAGGTGCGCGTGTCGGACGGGCATGTGAGCCCCATCGAGTTCAATCCGCTGCGGTTTGCGGGCCTCGGCGGCACCGACGTCAGCTGGTACGGCTACGGCTACCGCACCTACCAGGCGTTCCTCGAAGACGACGAGCCCGACTTCGATGCGGCGTTCGACGGCAAGACCGACAAGGTGTACTCCATGTCGCTGCTGAACGCGCCGGCCGATGCCTCGGGCGACGAAGACTTCGACTACGACGCGTTCCTCGGTCGATTCTCCCACGTGTTGGAGATGCGCCCCTTCGACGTGAAGCGCGTGGGCAACTACGGCTTCCTGTTCTTGGAGACGGATCCGTCCACGTCCGACGAGCTGGATTTCCTCATGCGCTCCGATCTTAAGGAGTTCCTCCGCTAAGGCGGAGGAGCGCACGGCGCACGGGCTGATCGGTGAAGAAGCTCAACATTCGAAACCTGCTCATCGGACTGGTCATCGTCATCGTGCTGGCCGTGGTGCTGCTGCGCGGCGACCAGCTGGTCGAGCTCGTCGAGACCATCAAAAAAGGTGCCGTCATTCCGCTTATCGCGGCGGTGTGCACCCAGTTGGGCAAGTACTTCGCGCAAAGCTTCTCGTACTCGTACGCCTTCGAGGCCGTCGACGAGCACATGAATCCGCGCGAGACGCTGCCGCTCGTGTTCGGTACGTTCTTCGTGAACACTATCGCGCCCTCTCTCAACTTGGCAGGCACCACGCTCGTGGTGGACGATGCGCGCCGTCGCGGCATCGCGCCCGGCAAGGCTACGAGCGCTGCGTTGCTCATGCAGATCACCGTGGACTCGGGCTTCGCCACCATCATGCTCATCGCGTTCGGCATCTTGGCGGCCACGGTGGGTTTGTCGCCCTTGTGGTTTCTGTTGGGGCTGCTGGTTATAGCGCTGGTCAGCGCGATGGTGCTTATCCTCGTGCTGGGACGCAAGCGTCCGGCTCTCGTCCTGCGCGCCCTGCGTCCCATCGAACGGCTTGTCGACCGCGTCCTCGTGCGCTTCAAGAAAAAGCCCCTCGACCCCTGGGTCGAGCGCATCGTGGGCTCGTTTTCCGACGCTGCCGGCCTTATCGCGCATAACCCCAAGACAACGGCGAAGGCGTTCGGCTGCTCCATTGCGGCCAGCGCTTGCGAGCTGGCCTGCTTCAGCTTGGTGGGCGTGGCGTTCGGCGTGCATCAGCCCGAACCTCTCATCTGCGGCTACGTAGTCGCCACGTTGTTCGCCATGATCTCTATCACGCCGCAGGGCGTAGGCGTGGTGGAGGCTGCCGTGGTGGTGGCGTTCACGTCGTTCGGCGTGTCGGGCGCGGCGGGCCTGTCTATCGCGCTCGTGTACCGCGGCATCGTGTTCTGGATGCCGTTCCTCATCGGCGCCATCCTCATCCAAACCACCAAGACGTTCAAGCACGACGCGAAGCGGGCCGTGCGCGACCAGAAAGGCAAGGGCTTGCGCCGTTAAGCCCGAAGCCCGTCATCCGTTCGGCGCATCCAGCCTTCCTCCGCGGCCTCAATGGTAAATTGACGACGTTTCGGTGTGCTCCATGTTCTAGAATGGCAGGATGCATGCAGCGCGGCTCCGGCTGCCGTACGGAACGAGGGGACTATGAAAAAGAATGTCATAGGGCGCGCGGGCACGGCTTTCGCGCTTGTCGGCGCTTTGGCGCTTGCGGGTTGCTCGGGCTCTTCGGCGCCCTCGGAGGATGCGGTTTCGTCCGTGCTCGACCCGTCCGATCCGGTGCAGGTGGAGCTGTGGACCTATTACAACGGCACGCAGCAGCAGGCTTTCGAAGACCTCGTCAAGGACTTCAATGCGACGAAAGGCAAGGATCTCGGCATCGTGGTGACCAGCTCCAGCCAAGGCGGCGTCAACGACCTGGCCTCCGCTGTCACCGATTCCGCGCAGGAGCTTGTGGGTTCGGAGGCGATGCCCGACGCGTTCCTGTCGTATTCCGATACGGCGTCGGTCATAGACGGGTTCGGCATGGTGGCCGATCTGTCGGGCTACCTTACTGAAGAGGAGAAGGCCGGATTCGTGGAGGGCTTTCTGGAAGAGGGCGATCTGAACGGCAACGGCAGCCTCAAAGTGTTCCCGGTGGGCAAGTCCACCGAGACGCTGCAGATCAACATGACCGATTTCCAGACGTTCGCCGATGCCACCGGCACTTCGCTCGACGAGATGAGCACCATTGAGGGCATCGTGAGAGTCGCGGAGCGCTACTACGAGTGGACCGACGCGCAGACGCCGGGCGTCATGGGTGACGGCCGTCCGTTCTTCGGACGCGATGCTATGGCGAACTACCTGATCACAGGTTCAAAACAGCTGGGTCACGAGATTTTTGAAATTGAGAACGGCGTGTGCGCGCTGAACTTCGACCGCGCTACGATGAAGACGCTCTGGGACAACTACTACGTGCCCATGGTGCAGGGCTGGTTCTCGGCGGAGGGCAAGTTCCGTTCGGATGCGGTGAAGACGGGCGATCTCATCTGCTATGTGGGCTCATCGTCCTCGGTGGTGTACTTCCCGCAAACGGTGACGGTGGACGATGCCACGAGCTATCCTATCCAGTTGGGCGCGTTGCCCAACCCGTCTTTCGAGCACGGCAAGCCGTGCTCGCCGCAGCAGGGCGCCGGGTTCGTGGTGACGAAGTCCGACGAGAAAAAGGAAACCGCGTGCGTCGAGTTCCTCAAGTGGTTCACCGCTAAAGAGCAGAACACCGACTTCTCGGTGAGCGCCGGCTACGTGCCGGTCACCAAGGATGCGCTGACGCTTGAGAACCTCCAGGCGGCGGCCGAGTCGATCGACGGCGCTTCGGGCAACTATCTGGTGAACCTGCCTGCCACGCTGGATACCATCGAGGCAGGTGTGTACGCGAACCCGCCGTTCAAAGGCGGCGTCGAGGCGCGCGCCGTCCTTGACCGCGCGCTGTCGGACAGGGCGGTGGCCGATCGTGCGGCGGTGGTCGAAGCAATGGCGGCGGGAGCATCGTCCGAAGAGGCTGTGGCTCCGTATCTCGACGACGCAGGGTTCGACGCTTGGCTCGCCGACCTGGAGACCCAGCTCAGGGAAGCGATCGCTTAATATTGAGGATGCGTTCCGGACAGAAGCGCACGGCTAGACGGCGAGGAGTGACGTTTCGAGCTCTCGTCGTTTTGCCGTTCTGCGTCGCGTTGGGAATCCAGGGCGTCGTCTGCGCTACCGTGCTCGCGCGCAGCGAGATACTCAAACAGATGGAGATCGACGCGTACGATCTGTTCTCGGAGCGCGTGGCGAGCCGTGCGGGTTATCTGGAAAACGATATGATATTCCGCTGGTCGGACTTCGATCCCGTGGTGGAAAGCGCGACCGCCAGCATTGACAAGGCGCTGGCCGCGGCTCAGGCAACGTCGGCGGATATCGAAACCGGGTCCGATCTGGCCATCTCCATAATCGAGGCGACTTCCCAAGACCTTCTGGCCTATTCTCATCGCGCCGAAGTCGACGGCGTGTTCCTCGTGCTGGCTGACGGCGCAGAAGGACAATCGGACAATCGGACGGCGCTGTACATCCGCGACTCGAACCCCAAGGTGGAGGTTGCCAACGGTTCCGATCTCATGTTGGCCGCCTGCCCCATCAGCATCGGGCGACAGCTGGGCGTCACCCTCGACAGCATGTGGTCCGCCACGTTCCCCTTGGCAGCCGAGGGTGAAAGCCGGAGCGCATTCTATTACGAGCCCGTGCGCGCTGCCGAGCGCTACCCTGAGGCCAGCACGAACGATCTGGGTTACTGGGGCCGTCCGGTCGACTTCGGATGGGCGGGGAACCCCTTCCATTACGTACAGCAAGCCCATCAGGGATGCGCAAGGGGCATCGTGGGCGTCATAGGCGTGGAAGTGCGCCTCGACCGCGTTGCATCCTTCTTCCCGTATCGCGATCTCGCCAGCAGCGGCAACGGTTCGTACGTGCTGGCCATCACGAACGAGGACGGCGGCTTCGTCCGAGACGGCGGCGTGGCGCCGCTGCCGGACAAGGAGCGGGTGTACGAGGCGCTTACCACCACCGGCGCATCGCAGAGCCTGTATCTGAAGGAGTCTGCGTTCTCCGCGTCGATCGACGGCGCCGGACGCATGGTGGTAGATCCGGCGGACGACGCTTCCTCCGACGCGCGAGCCGTCGCCAGTGCAGCCGAGATCCAGCTCTACGACAGCACGTCCCCGTTCGCGTACGAGCATTGGGCGCTCGTCGGGCTTGAGCGCGAAGGCGAGATGTTCTCCGCATCGAAGACGCTGTCCGACAACCTCACCGCCGTGTTCGCCGCATCGCTCGTGGTGGGCTTGCTGATTGCCGTCGTCGCTGCGTGGCTGTCGTCCTCACGTTTGCGGCATCTCATGTCCGAGGTGCGCGCGGCGCAGCCCGAGCAGCCTATTGCGTTCACTCCCACGGGCATCGTGGAGGTCGACGAGCTGTCCGAGGCCATCGAGTCGATGGGCGAGGAAGTGGCCATGACCGCATCGCGCCTATCGCGCATCCTGCGCCTGTCCGACCGCGGCATCGGCGCCTTCGAGTACAGCTACGAAACAGATGTCATCACCTTTACCGACGGGTTCTTCGCCACGTTGTCGACGCTGGAACCTCCTGATCCCTCGTACTTCGATCCGCAGCGCATTGCGACGGGGTCGTTGAGCGCGAGCGAGTTCGAGAGCCTTATGAAATGGTACGTTCCCTACATCGAGGTGGAGGAAGAGGGCCGCTACCTCTTCACGGGCCCGCATCGAACCTCGTGGGTTCGTCTCGTGGTGGTGGAAAGCGGCGAGCACAACCGCGTGCTCGGCCTCGTGGAGGACGTGACGCATGAGATCGAGACGCGTCGCCGCATCGAGCATGAGCGCGACCATGACATCCTCACCGGGCTGTTCAACCGCCGCGCATTCGAGCAGGAGGTTACCGACCTGCTCGCGCAACGCCCGCCTGCGCTGGGAGCGATGCTGATGCTCGACCTCGACAACCTCAAGTTCATCAACGATATCTACGGGCACGATTGGGGCGATCAGTACATCAAGGCGGCGGGTTGCGTGGTGGACGAGGCGTTCAGGGACAAGGGATTCTACTCGCGCATCTCCGGTGACGAGTTCCTCGTGTTCGTCGACGTATGCCCCGATCGCGCATCGGTGGAAGACCTTTTCGCCACGTTCCGCGCCATGCTCGATGCCAGCTCCATCGTGGCGCCCGACGGAAAGACGCTCAAGGTGCGCGCGTCCATGGGCGCAGCGTTCTATCCCGAGGATGCGACGGACTTCGCTCACCTGCGCGAATACGCCGACTTCGCCATGTACCTGGCGAAGAGCAGCCGCAAGGGGGATCTGTTCTCGTTCGATCGGCAAAGCTACGAGGAGAAGTCGTTCATCGTCAACAACAAGGAGGACTTGAACCGCTTGCTGGAGGAGGGTCTCGTCGAGTATCACTTCCAACCCATCGTCGACCTGCGTGCGGGCGAGCCGGTGGCGTACGAAGCGCTCATGCGCTCGCAGTTGGACACCATTCCGACGCCCGACCAGGTTCTGGCGCTGGCGCGCTCGCAGTCGAAGCTCTACCGTGTGGAACACCTCACGTTCTTCGGCGCGCTCGAGGCGTTCTCCCGTTATCCCGAGGCGCATGGAGCCACTCTGTTCGTGAACAGCATCGCTACGCAGCGCTTGTCCTCCGACGACGAGCTCGTACTGAACGAGCGCTATCCGGACCTGCTCAAGCGCCTCGTCATCGAGATCACCGAGAGCGACTACAGCCGCGAGATGGCGTTGTACAAAGAGGCGCTGGCGCGGCGCTTCGGCGCGCGTCTCGCCATCGACGACTTCGGCAGCGGCAACAACGGCGAGACGTCGCTTTTGGACTACCACGTGGACTTCGTGAAGATCGACATGGAGATCGTTCGCGACATCGACGTGGCGAAAGATCACCAAGACATCGCCCGCAACCTGATCGGGTACGCGCATGATCGCGGCATCCGCGTGATCGCGGAAGGAGTGGAGACCGAGGCCGAGCTGCGAGCGTTGCGCGAATTGGGCGCCGATTACGTGCAGGGCTACCTCACCGGGCGGCCTGCTCCTGAGCCGCGCGATGTCGACGACGAGGTCAAGCGCCTCATCCGCAGCCTGAACGACGCGCGGTAGGGGAGGGACGGCAGCGCGGGTCTGTCCGGTGCCGCGATGGCGCGCTGCGGGTATACTTGACGAAAAACCGCACGGAGGCCGCGACGATGCGGCCTCGTTAACGAAGGAGGCTTCCATGGCGTTGACCGATACGCTGCACATCGAGACCGTTTCCGCCGACAAGCGCCACGTCGAGGCGACGATGCCCATCGTGCCCGAGGTTTTCCAGCCGCACGGCTACCTGCACGGCGGCGCCACCATCGCGCTGCTGGAAACGGTGGCAAGCATCGGCACCGAGCAGAACACGGATTTCGACAAGGAGCGTCCCTTCGGAATCGACGTGCAGGTTCGCCATCGTAAAAGCGGCAAGGAGGGCACGCTGCGCGGCGTGGCCGACCTCGACCGCGAGGAGGTGTCGGAGCGCACGGGGGCCGTCAAGCAGTACTGGAACGTGGCGGCGTACGACGATGCGGGCGACGTGGTGTCGGACGGCGTGATCATGACGAAGATCGTATCGCTCGCCCGCCTCGCCCAGAAGGAGCAGGAGCGGACGTCTTAGAGCGAATCGACTCTTTTAGACGCGTTTGCGGGCAGCGTGACGACGACGACCGTGCCGCGCGGTTCGTTGGGTTCGAGGGCGATGGAGCCGCCGTGCGCTTCCACGATGTGTTGCGCGAGCGAGAGCCCCAGCCCGTAGCCGCCCGTCTCGCGCGAGCGGGCCTTGTCGGCGCGATAGAACCGCTCGAATACGTGCGCGCGGTCTTCGGGGTCTATGCCGCAGCCCGTGTCGGCCACCTCGACGACGCACTGTTTCGGTCCCGATGCGCGCGTGCGCACGGTTATCTCGTCGCCGGGCGCGGTGTACTTGAGCGCGTTGTCCAGCACGATGCCCAGCAGCTGCCGCAACTTGTCGGCATCGGCCTCTATCGTTTCGCGCGAGCCCGTTTCCACTTCGAGGCGCTTATCTTGGAGCGTGGCGAAGTCTTCGTAAGCTGCGCACGCTTCGCGTACGAGCGCGTCGAGGTTCACCGCGCTCGCATCGAGCGACGAGCGCCCGGCATCACCCAGCGACAGCTCCATGAGGTCGTCCACCAGCCGCGCGAGACGCTTCGTCTCCGAGGTGATGGCGTTCACGTCCTCGAAGCGGTCGACGATGCGGCTATTGGGGCTGTCCAGCAGCAGCTCGCCGGTGGTCTGGATCACGGCGAGCGGCGTGCGCAGCTCGTGCGAGGCGTTCTGCACGAATTCCGTCTGCGCGCGCATGTTCGCCACGATGGGCTTGAGCGTGCGCCGCGAAAGCAAGTAGCTTGCGCCCGCTGCCACGACGACGGCTGCCGCCAAGTAGACAATCAACGTGCGCGTGAAGCCGTCTAGAATGGCGATCTCCGAGTCGACGTTCACCAGCGTCTGAAGATACGTGGTCTCGCCTTCGTCGTTTGCCGCATACGTGATGCCGCGGTACTCGTGACCCCCCGCGGCAATCTGGTAGACGCGTTCGAGGTCGTTCTTGTCGAAGGGGATATGGCGCAGGAAGGAAGGATAGGAGGCGTACAGCCCCACGGTCTCGAGAAGGTCGCCCTGCTCGTTTCGTATGAGCGTGATGAACTGCGGATCGGCGTCCACGATGCTCTGCTGAAGCGTGAGGGAGAGGTCGTCGATCGCCGTGGCGTCGGAGGGGGGCGGCGCCGTCGGGCTCTTCTACCACGACGTCGTCGACGATCGCGGATCCGCTGCCGGCGGCATCGAGGGTTATGTAATCCGATTCCATGCCAATGGCCTGCAGGTTTTCGTCGGCGTTTCGGTAGATATTCGAGCTCACCATGGAGTAGACGCCTGCGCCCAGCAGCGCGAACAGCAAAGCGAACACGAAGAACAGCAGCGCCGTCTGCCGAACCAGCTCTCGACGGATCAGCGCGCGCTCAGTCATGATCGTCCTCCGTGAACAGGTAGCCTGCTCCGCGGATGGTCTTGATGTAGCGATCGTAGCCGGTCGGAGCCAGCGCTTTGCGCAGCGCGCTCACGTACACCTCCACGACGTTCGAGGACGTGTCCGACATGAATCCCCATATCTTGTCGAACAACCGCTCTTTCGAGATGAGACTGCCCTGGTGGCTGACCAGGTATTCGAGAATGTCGTACTGCTTGCCTTTCAGAGCAAGGGGCTCGTCTGCGATGAAGGCCTGCCGGGTTCGCGTGTGCAGCGCAAGCTCCTTGAACGCAACGATGCCCACGTCGCGCCGGCCCGTCGTGCGGCGCAGGATGGCCTCGATGCGGGCGAGCAGCTCGTCCCGGTCGAAGGGCTTTGCGAGATAGTCGTCGGCTCCCGAGCGCAGGCCGCGAAGCTTGTCGGCGGTCGCGCTCCGAGCCGTCAGCATGAGCACGGGCGTGTCCACGCCTTGTGCGCGCAAGGCTTCCAGCACCGAGAAGCCGTCGCGTTCGGGCAGCATCACGTCGAGCACGACGAGGTCGTACACGTCCTGAGCGGCGTAGAACAGGCCTTCTTCGCCGTCGAACGCCTGGTCGACGGCGTAAGCGTCCCGCAGGCTGCGGGCTAGGGCGTTTGAGAGGAGTCGGTCGTCCTCCACGATCAGCAGTTTCATGCGGTCATTCTAGCACGCGCAACCTGAAACGATCCTGAAACCGACCCCCTCGGCAAGCTTCGGCGGGGAGACGCGAAAAACATCGCCGCGGTTCAGGAAGTTTTAAGGCGGCTTTCGTTAGACTGGCCGCCGGAAGATATCGAGACGACGCGCAGAAGTGCGCAGTGAGGAGTCGACGATGGGGTCGAAAGGGTTCAAGGTGCTCGTCGGAGTGCTGGTTGCGGTTATCGTCGTGCTGGGAGGTTTGCTGGTTGCCAAGAACCTGCTTCCCGAAGCGGGAGGAACCGATGCGCCGGAGACTGCGAAAACCCGAAACGAAGCCACGGCTCAGGACGTCATAGCGGAGCCGACGCCCTCGGTCGAGGGCGAGACGTACGTTCCCTGATCGACATCGGCAATCTTGGCATCGTGAACTATAGAAAGGAACGCAATTGTGAAAAGCATAGTAGGCAAGTCCGTGACCGTCGTGCTTCTGCTGGCCGTTGCGGGCGGGCTGGCCGCTTGGCTCGTGTTCGGCGACAAGATATCGGCGGCGCTTTCCGGTGAGCCTCAGACCGTTTCGCCGCTGACCGCTCCCGTGGAGCGAGGATCCGTGCAGCAGACCGTCACCGGCGTTGGCGAGGTGAAGCCGCTGGAAACCGTGAAGCTCAGGCCTGCGGACAGCTGGCATTGGCTGCAATCGTTCGACGCGCCGCTTAACAAGCGCGTTGCTGCAGGCGAGACGCTGGTGACCTACGCCAACGGCGAGAAGTGGGCGGCTCCGTACGACCTCGTGGTCACCTCGCGCGAGCTTCCGGAGAAAAACAAAGGCGCCGTGACGAAGGACGACCACTACATCGAGGTGCAGCGCATCGACACGGTGTCGGTCACCATGGAGGTTTCCGAGAAGGATCTGGGGCTTTTGTCCGAAGGGCAAAGCGTGAAGGTGAAGCTGGGATCCGATAACGGCCGCGAGTGCGACGGAACCATCTCCAACATCAACGAGGTGGGTACGTACGGCGCGACGGGCTCCAAGTTCACGGTCACGGTCAAAGTGCCCAACGACGGCAGCATCAAGCTGGGGATGTCGGCCAACCTGTCCATCACCGTTGCGGAAGCCTCCGACGTGCTCACGGTGCCGGTGAGCGCCGTGATCGGCGCGGGCGACGACAAGTTCGTCCAGGTGTACGATCTCGCATCCGGCGAGCAGCGTGCGGAGCCGGTGACCACGGGCATATCCAACGGCACCATGGTCGAGGTGTCGGGCGAGGGTCTGAAGGAAGGCGATCTCGTGGTTCTCAACGAGGCAGAGCCTGCGGGCGGCGGCTTCTCGGAAGGCGATGCCGAAGAGGGGCCTATAACCGTGACTCCGGTGTTAGAGTAGGCGGTCGGCGATGATCCTCTTGGAGAGCGTTTCCAAAACCTACGAGATGGGCGAAGGGGTCGTTCGCGCCCTCGATCATGTGGATCTTCAAGTCGACCAAGGCGATTTCCTCGCTATCGTGGGGCCGTCCGGATCTGGCAAGTCGACGCTGATGAACATCCTCGGGCTGCTCGACGTGCCCGACGAGGGTCGCTACCTGCTCGACGGCATGGATGTCGGGGCTTTGTCCGACAATCGGCTAGCCTCCATCCGCAACGAAAAGATAGGGTTCGTGTTCCAAAGCTTTAATCTGTTGGGCAAGCTCACGGCGCTCGAGAACGTGAAGCTGCCGCTGAGCTATGCCGGGGTACGCCTGAAAGAAGCCGACGCCCGTGCCCGCAAGCAGCTCTCGCTCGTGGGTCTCGAAGGGCGCGAGCACCACCTGCCGAACCAGCTGTCCGGAGGCCAGCAGCAGCGCGTGGCCATCGCCCGTGCGTTGGTGTGCGAGCCGGAGATCATCCTGGCCGACGAGCCCACCGGCGCGCTCGATTCGCGCACCGGCGTGGAGATCATGGAGCTGTTCAAGAGCCTGCACGCCGAGGGCCAGACGGTTATCCTCATCACGCACAACCAGGAGCTCGCCGACGAGGCGCAGCGTGTCGTGCGTATTGCTGACGGCTTGATACAGGAAATGGAAAGGGGTTCGCATGCGGTATAGTCAATTGGCGCGAACTGCCGTTCAGGCTGTGTTCGGCAACGGGTTGCGCTCGGCTCTGACCATGCTGGGTCTCGTCATCGGCATTTCGTCGGTCATCATCCTCGTGGGCATCGGCGACGGGACGAACCGGCAGGTGAGCGAAAAGATGAAAGCTCTCGGCGGAGACGCGCTGTCGGCTTACCTGTTCGACGGCGACATGGGCTACAACGACCTTTCGGGCATGAACGACCTCGGTGCCGTGGATGGCGTGGCGCCCTCGAAGTCCCTGATGAAGAAGCTTTCGGTGGGCACGACGGTTGCTAACAAGGCGTTCGTGGAGGCCACCGACGAGCACTACCTGCACGTGCGCAACCTCAAATTGCAAGAAGGCCGCAACTTGAGCGCTGTCGACCGGGAGAATCGTAGCAAGGTCATCGTGCTGGGCTCCGATGTGGCGAAGACGCTGCTTGGCTCGGCCGACGGCGCGGTCGGCCGCACCGTCAAGCTCGACGGCGATGAGTTCACCGTGGTCGGCGTGCTGCAGAACCAGGGCCAGTCGATGGGCCTCAACACGGGCAACGTGGCGCTCGTTCCCTTCTCCACTGCCGTGAGCATGGGGGAGAGCGGCACGATCACCTCTTTCTACGCGAAAGCGCGCGGCGAGGACGCCATCGAGGCGGCGAAAGGGGAGATAGGCTCGTACCTCACGGGCACGGTGCATATTCCCCCCGGACGTTCGACATCATCTCCCAGGACGAGATGCTGCGGGCCGGCAACGAGATCGACGGCACCATGACTTTGCTGTTGGCGGGCATCGCGGGCATATCGCTTGTGGTTGCGGGCATCGGCGTGATGAACGTGATGCTGGTGTCGGTGACCGAGCGCACCCGCGAAATCGGCATCAAGAAAGCTCTGGGCGCGCGCCGCTTCGACATCCTCGTGCAGTTTCTGCTCGAAGCCCTCGTGCTCAGCATTATCGGAGGCGTTCTGGGCATCGCGGCGGGCATCGCGCTGGGACTGCTCATGGGCACCGTGGGGCTGGCGTTCGTGGTGTCGTGGGGCGTGGTGGCGGTTGCCGTTGCAGCAGCTACGGCCATCGGCCTGGTGTTCGGCATCTTCCCCGCCTACCGGGCGTCCCGCAAGAACCCCATCGAGGCTTTGCGCACCGAATAAGCTGCGCCGCCCGATCGCTTACAAGTCGCCGCGCCTCGCAAGAACGGTCAGTTTCCCAATGCATGCAAATACTTCCTACAGCACCGGTGAAGAAGGCGTGGAAAAAGAAATATTGTCGCAATTTCTTTTACCTTCGATTACATTGTGCTATCATATCCGTCGCTGCTTGAAGCAGTACATCGGGTTGTGGCTCAGCTTGGTAGAGCGCTGCGTTCGGGACGCAGAGGCCGCAGGTTCAAATCCTGTCAACCCGACCAGAAATTGCAGGTCAGCCGTTCGCGGCTGACCTTTTTCTTTTCCCGTGTGGGTTCAATCGGAACATAAACGGCTCCGGGCAGAAAACCCTCACTTCGCATCGCACGGTCAGCACGCCTTCGGCGCTTCGCTTGAGCTCTTCTGACCAACGTTGTCTTTGGCTCCCGTCGATACCCAAACATACAGGTTTTGTTCTCGGCTCGTGTTATTCTTAGGGTCGATCATTCATCCGATCGGGTTTTTCGGGTCTCCAGAAGTTGCCCTGATGCCTGCGATCGAAGGATTAGCTATGAAACGAGTTTCGGTACCCTTTCTAATCGGCGCGATGCTCTTCACGGTGATCGGCTTGTATGGTTGCGCTTCGGATGGCGAGCGGGTTGCGCCCGTCGACGCCTCTATCGGCATCATCGAAACGCGAGGGACGGATGAAACGAGCAGGATCGTCTTCTACGATGGGGAGTTGAACGAGGTGGCGCAGCTTTCGCTGCGCTATGCGAACTTGGGTGACGTTTTTCACAATCCCCTGGTTTACCAGGGCAGTCTTTTTGTTATTCCCCAAGGAAGGTCTAAGGTTAGAGACGGCGAGGCCGTCCTTCAGGTCGATGTAGCTTCCCTTGCATCCAAAACACACGCTATCGGTCGATCGGGCATGAATGATGTGGCCGTGAACGATGAGTACGTCTTCACCTGCGATTCGTCTTGTATAAACCGCTGCCGAATCGACAACGGGGACGTGTCGAAGATAGCTATCGAGGGGGTTTATGTATCGAAAATCGTTTGGTGCGAAGACAGTCTGTATGCTTTCGCATTGTCTCTCGATGACGACTCTTCGATGATTTATTGCTACGACGAAGACTTGGCCCTCAAAGAATCAATCGATTGCAGCACCTATGATTCGAACGCCTATAGGGTTGCGGACGCCTACCGGGCGGTTGTGCATGAAGGCAAAATCTATTTCTGCAGCGTTGGCCTTGTGGAAAGACAGATTGGCGTACTCGACACCGGAGGCAACACGTTGAGCTTCATTCCATTGAGCAAGGGCGGTCCTTCAAGCGTGGCTATCGCGGACGGCAAGCTTTACATTGCCCACTACAATGTCGTTCAAGGTCAAGACGATAGCGCGCTGAGCATCGTGGATCTAGAGACGGGGGCTATCGAAGAGCATGCTTTCGAGCACGAAGCGATGCAAATGGTTGTGACTGAAGGGTCGATATACGTGCTCGGAGATTGGGCGATATACCAATACGATGCCGAAAGCGTAGAGCTCATCGGAAGCAAGCCGATTGATAAAATGCCCGGTAGTTATAGCTATCTTTCGGGGCTGTTCTCTGCGAAGTAGGGCCTCGATACTCAAGATTTCTGCATAGGGTCGGTGGTCTCCGACCGAATAGCGGTTTCAAAACGGGGTTCAAAATGGATTCAATTGGTTGATGACCGCGTCTCGTCCGGTTGGCTGTGCTCTACGGCAAAGGCTTCTCGCCATGGCGAAGGCGGGGCGGGCATATCAGTGGAGAAGGCGTGGAAAGGGGATTATCGCTGCATTTTCTTTTACCTTCTGTAACATTGTGCTATCATAACCGTCGCTGCGAAAGCAGTTATTTGGTTGCTAAAGGGGATGGGGAACATCCCTTTTTTGCATAGGCATGTGACCCTGGCTGCGTCAGGGGGAGCGAGGTCGCAGAAGCGCTTCGCACGAGCAATTTGGAGGAACGTATGAAAATCCTGGGAATGGGAATGCCTGAGCTTCTCATCATTCTCGCGGTAATCCTGCTCATCTTCGGGCCGAAGAACCTCCCGAAGCTCGGCGGCGCCATCGGCAAGACCGTCAAGAACCTGCGCGAAGGCATGGGCGGCGGCGATAAGAACATCGTCGAGGCCGATGACGAGGAAGAAGTGATCGAAGAGGTCGAGGAGCCCGTCAAGAAGACGACCGCGGCCAAGAAGACCACCACCGCGGCTAAGAAGAAAGCCGAGTAGTTTTACATTCGTCTGGTTCGCGGTATGTGCAGTCGCTCGGCGCTCTGCACATACCGCTTTTTTCATATCAGGTACCGGTAGCACGCTTGCGGACGAGCGTGCATGTTTTTGTAAATGGACAGGTGAGCATTCATGGCAGACGGCAATTTCATTCTCACGCAAGAAGGCAAGGACAAGCTCGAGGAAGAACTCCACTTCCTGGAAACCGAGAAACGCGCCGAGATCGGCGAGCGCATCAAGGTGGCGCGCGAGTTCGGCGACATCTCGGAGAACTCCGAGTACGACGACGCCAAGAACGAGCAGGGCATGATGGAGGCGCGTATTGCCGAGATCAGCCGCATCCTGTCCGAGGCGACGGTGGTCAACACCCCGAAGCGCTCGAACAGCGTGCACATCGGCTCGACGGTGACGGTCGACATGGGTGGGCGCGAGCGCGTGTTCACTATCGTGGGCGGCGCCGAGAGCGATGCCGCCGCCGGCAAGATCTCCAACGAGTCCCCGGTGGGTTCGGTGCTGCTGGGCCACAAGAAGGGCGACGTGGTGGAGACCACGGGTCCCACCGGCCGCAAGATCACCATGACCATTCTCAAGCTGGAACACTAGTGAGTTGCGCCGTTCTGCGAACGGCGCAACTTGCCGACGCTGCGAGACGCCCTTGCACCCGATCTCGCGGCGAGGCCGAGGGACTCGCGTACCGAAGTATCCCCTACGGGGACTTCCTTCGGGGCGCGCTTCGCCCTCGCCCTCCCCACGATCTCGGGCACCAGGGCGCCTCTCGCTGACTTACTACGCCAACCCGTGATTTCGAGGACAATCAATGAGCGATACCATCGACACCACCGAGCAGATCATCGAAGACGACCCCATCGCCGTGCGCCGCGCTAAGCGCGAGGCGCTGATGGCAGCGGGCAAGGACCCGTACGGCCATGCGTTCGCGTACTCGCACCACCTGGCCGACCTGGCCGAACAGTACGCCGACCTCGAGGACGGCGCGTCCACCGAGGACGAGGTGAAGGTCGCCGGCCGCGTCATGGCGAAGCGCGATCAGGGCAAGCTGGCTTTCCTCGAGCTGCGCGACTCCACGGGCGACATGCAGCTGTTCTGCCGCATCAACGCGCTGGGCGAGGACGCGTTCGCCGAGCTCAAGGACCTGGACGTGGGCGACTGGATCGGCGTCGAGGGCACGATGATGCGCACGAAGCGCGGGCAGCTGTCCGTGTCCGTGGCATCGTTCGAGCTGCTCAGCAAGTCGCTGCGCCCCCTGCCGGAGAAGTTCCACGGTTTGGCCGACAAGGAGACGCGCTATCGCCAGCGCTATGTCGACCTCGTCATGAACCGCGAGGTGCGCGACACGTTCGAGAAGCGCTTCAAGGTGGTTTCCGCCATCCGCCGCTACATGGAGGATCACGGCTACTACGAGGTGGAGACGCCCATCCTGCACCCCATCCTCGGCGGCGCGAACGCGCGTCCCTTCGTCACGCATCACAACGCGCTGGACAAGGACTTCTACCTGCGCATCGCCACCGAGCTGCATCTCAAGCGCTTGCTGGTGGGCGGCTTCGAGAAGGTGTTCGAGATCGGGCGCCAGTTCCGCAACGAGGGCATGGATCCGTATCATAACCCCGAGTTCACCACCATGGAGTTCTACCAGGCGTTCAGCGACCTCGAAGGCATGATGGAGCTCACGCAGGGCGTCATCCAGGCGGCGGCGCTTGCCTCGTGCGGCACGCTGCAGGTGGAGTATCAGGGCCATCAGGTGGATCTCAGCGGATCGTGGCGCCGCGCCACCATGATCGAGCTGGCCAGCGAAGGAGCCGGCGAGGATGTCAGCTTCCAGCGCACGCGCGACGAGCTGGTGGATATCCTCGAGCGCAACGGCGGCCACGCCGAAGCTGCATGGGGCAAGGGCAAGCTCATCGCCGAGATCTTCGAGGCCGTGGCCGAGGAGAAGCTCATCCAGCCCACCTTCGTCACCGAGCATCCCATCGAGGTGTCGCCGCTGGCCAAGAAGCTGGCGGGCGATCCGAACCTGACAGAGCGCTTCGAGCTGTTCATCTGCGGCCACGAGTACGCCAACGCCTTCGGCGAGCTGAACGATCCGGTCGACCAGGCCGAGCGCTTCCGCGCGCAGGTGGAGGCGAAGGACCTCGGCGACGACGAGGCCATGGGCTACGACGACGACTACGTGCGCGCCCTCGAGTACGGCATGCCCCGCGGGCGGCGTGCGGCATCGGCATCGACCGTCTGGTCATGCTGCTCACCGACGCCCCGTCCATCCGCGACGTGCTGCTGTTCCCCCACATGAGGGACGAGGCTCCGGCCGGCGGGCGTCCGCGCGCTGCCGCGCCTGCCGCTGCGGCTCCCGCAGTTGCCGAGGCGCCCATCGACTTCTCGAAGGTGGTCGTCGAGCCCCTGTTCCAGGACGAGGTCGACTTCGACACGTTCAGCAAGTCCGATTTTCGTGCCGTGAAGGTGAAGGAGTGCGTTGCCGTTCCCAAGAGCAAGAAGCTGCTGCAGTTCACGCTCGACGACGGCACGGGCTCCGATCGCGTCATCCTGTCCGGCATCCACGCCTATTACGAGCCGGAAGAGCTGGTGGGCCGCACGCTCATCGCCATCACGAACCTGCCGCCGCGCAAGATGATGGGCGTGGAATCGTGCGGCATGCTGCTGTCGGCCATCCATGAGGAGGAGGGCGAAGAGCGCCTGAACCTCCTGATGGTTGACGACCACATCCCCGCCGGCGCAAGCTGTACTAAAGCGCCGCCGCATAATCGCTTCCGAAAGGCCGCTTGCGCATATGCCGCGCAAGCGGCCTTTCCGCGGTTCGGAGGCCTGCGCTGCGCCGCACGTCGTCGCGCTTGCACGCGTCTCCGAGCTTTCAATCGCCCACGCACGTTTCGGGTCTTTGTCAGAAGCGAGCACGTTTGGAGGCATAGTGGGGCAGGGGCTCATGCGGGCGGCGGACATGGTAGGATGGATAGCGGGCCGTCCGTCGGCGCTTGTGGAGCAGCCGTGTGCGGTCATATGCGGTATTGGCACTCTCAATACAAGAGTGCTAAGATGGCACGGAACCATACGATAGACTCTGCGAGAATAGAGGCTAGCATGTCATTCGAGAAATTCACCGACAAAGCGCGCAAGGTGCTCGTCCTGGCTCAGGACGAGGCTCGCTCGCTTCATCAGCCCTACGTGGGCACCGAGCACATCCTGCTCGGCCTCATACAGGAGAAGGACGGTCTGGCCGCCCAGGCCCTCGATCGTCTCAACGTGAAGTACGATGCCGTCGTGCAGGTCATCCGCCAGGTGGTGGCCATCGACGAGGACACCGACGTGTCGGGGCATCTGTCCTTCACGCCCCGCGTCAAGCGCGTGCTGGAGAACAGCCTGCGCGAGGCCATGCAGATGGGGCAATCGTACATCTCCACCGAGCATCTGCTGCTGGGCATCGTCCGCGAGGGCGACGGCACCGCGCTCGAAGTGCTCACGCGTCTCGGCGTGTCGGGCGACGACGTGCGCAGCGCGCTGAACGACCTGGTGGGGCAGAGCCCCGTCTACGCCGGGCGCAACCCGTTCGATCCGAACGGCAACACGTCCGACAGCGTGCTGAAGGAGTTCGGCACCGACCTCACGCAGAAGGCGCGCGACGGCAAGCTGGACCCGGTTATCGGCCGCGCCGGCGAGATCGAGCGCGTCATGCAGGTGCTCAGCCGACGCCAGAAGAACAACCCGCTGCTCATCGGCGAGCCGGGCGTGGGCAAGACCGCCGTGGCCGAGGGCCTGGCGCAGCTCATCGTGTCGAACCAGGTGCCCGACATCCTGCGCGGCAAGCGCCTGTTCACGCTCGACGTGAGCGCGCTCGTGGCCGGGTCGAAGTACCGCGGCGAGTTCGAGGAGCGCCTGAAGAAGTGCATCAAGGAGGTGATGGACGCGGGCGATATCATCCTGTTCATCGACGAGATGCACACGCTCATCGGCGCGGGTTCGGCCGAGGGTTCCATTGACGCCGCCGCCATCTTGAAGCCTCCGCTGTCCCGCGGCGAGATCCAGGTGATCGGCGCCACCACCATCGACGAGTACCGCAAGCATCTCGAGAAAGATTCCGCGCTCGAGCGGCGCTTCCAGCCCATCACCGTGGGCGAGCCGAACGAGGAGCAGGCCATGCGCATCATGGAGGGTCTGCGCGACCGCTACGAGGCGCATCATCAGGTGCACTTCACCGACGAGGCGCTGCAGGCGGCCGTGAACCTATCGAACCGCTACATCCAGGATCGCTTTCTGCCCGACAAGGCCATCGACGTGCTGGACGAGGCGGGAGCGCGCATGCGCATCCGCAACATGACGCTGCCGAAGGAGCTGCGCGAGCTCGACGACGAGCTGCGCACTATTCGCGGCGAAAAGGATTCGGCCATCGCTTCCCAAGATTTCGAGCGCGCCGCTCAGCTGCGCGACCAGGAGTCCGAGCTCAAGGCCAAGCGCATCGAAGCCGAGAAGAAGTGGGAAGAGGACGCCCAGAAGTCCGTGCATCAGGTGACGGTGGAGGACATCGCCGACGTGGTGTCCATGACCACGGGCGTGCCCGTTTCGAACCTCACCGAGGCCGAGACCGAGAAGCTGCTGCGCATGGAAGCCGTGCTGCACGAGCGCGTCGTCGGTCAGGAAGAGGCCGTCACGGCGCTGTCGAAGGCCATCCGCCGCTCGCGCAGCGGCCTGAAAGACCCGAAGCGTCCCGCCGGCTCGTTCATCTTCCTGGGCCCCTCGGGCGTGGGCAAGACCGAGCTTTCGAAGGCGCTTGCCGAGTTCCTGTTCAACTCCGAGGACGCGCTTCTGTCCTTCGACATGTCTGAGTACATGGAGAAGCACAGCGTGAGCCGTCTCGTGGGCTCGCCTCCGGGCTACGTGGGCTTCGACGAGGGCGGCCAGCTGACGAAGGCCGTGCGCCAGCGCCCCTACTCGGTGGTGCTGTTCGATGAGATCGAGAAGGCGCACCCCGACGTGTTCAACATCCTGCTCCAGATCTTGGAGGAGGGCCGCTTGACCGACGCGCAGGGCCGCACCGTGGACTTCCGCAACGCCGTCATCATCATGACGTCGAACGTGGGTGCCCGCGAGATCGCGCAGCCCACCACGCTGGGCTTCTCCACCGAGGAGCACGCGGGGCTGTCCGACAAGGAGATCAAGAGCCGCGTCATGGCCGAGATGAAGAAGCTGTTCAGGCCCGAGTTCCTGAACCGCATCGACGAGATCATCGTGTTCAAGTCCCTGAACGACGAGCAGATCTCCGAGATCGTCAAGCTCATGGTGGCCGATTTGCGCGAGCGCATGATCGAGCAGAACATGTCCATCAACCTCACCGAGGCGGCGTGCAAGCTCATCGCCAAGGAAGGCACCGACGCCACGTTCGGCGCGCGTCCGCTGCGCCGCGCCATCCAGCGCTTGCTGGAGGATCCGCTGTCCGAGCAGATCCTCGAAGGCACGTGGACGAGCGGCTCGGTCATCGACGTGGACGCGGTGGACGGCGAGCTGGTGTTCACCGCCGGATCGGGCTCCATCCCGGCGCCCCGCAAGCGCGACAGCATCGCGCGGGAAGCGGAGCTGTTGCTGACGAACTACGATCTGGGCCATGCCGGCGTCAGTTCCGGCGGCTCGTTCTCGGGCGGCGCGGCCGACTAAGCTTCGCCTCTTAAGCGCCCCTGCTCCTCGGCTTGAAATTCGAAGCCCGAGGAGCAGGGGTTTCTTGTGTTCTGCGCTTGCATTTGTCGTATACTAGGCACGTCGCAAGCCGACCGCGGAGCGGCCGCTTTCACGTGCAAGGCGGCCGAGGTGCACTGCGGGAAGTGCAGCGGATCAACTCGATTCCAGGAGGTTCCATGTTCGGAGACAACCTCGATCGCATCGTGAAAAGCATCGAGAAGAACTACGAGGCCGACGAGATATTCTTCACGAAGCCCGGCCGGCGGTTTCCCAGCCGCCTGGCCGTGAAAAGCGTGATCAAGGACTTGCGTCGGGTGCTGTTCCCGGGCTATTTCGGCGACGAGATGCTGACGCCGTTCACCAGTCCGGAGTACTTCATCGGCGAGACGCTCATACAGATCGAACGCGTGCTGCGCGAGCAGATCGTGCTCGCCATGACGTACACCTCGGACGATCGCGATGCTGCGGAGGTCGACCCGGCGCGCTACCTGTGCGGCGGCACCACGCCCGAGCATATCTGCGAGCGCGCCTCGGAAGTGTGCACGGTGTTCTTCGACGAGCTTCCCAGCATACAGCGGGTGCTGCTCACCGACGTGCAGGCGCTGTATGACGGCGATCCGGCGGCCGGGTCGAAGGAGGAGGTCATCTTCTCGTATCCGGGTCTGTACGCGATCTACGTGTACCGCATCGCGCACGTGCTGTACGAGCAGAACGTGCCCATCATCCCGCGCATCATGACCGAGCTGGCGCACAGCGGCACGGGCATCGACATCGGCGCCGGCGCCCAGATCGGCGAGTACTTCTTCATCGACCACGGCACGGGCGTGGTCATCGGCGAGACCACCGTCATCGGCGACCATGTGAAGCTGTACCAGGGCGTCACGCTGGGCGCGCTGTCCACGCGCGGCGGGCAGCGGCTTGCCGGGGTGAAGCGCCATCCCACGATCGAGGACAACGTGACGATCTATTCCAACGCTTCGGTTCTGGGCGGGGAAACCGTGGTGGGCGCCGGTTCGGTCGTCGCAGGATCCACGTTCGTCACCTCTTCGGTTCCCCCCAATTCCCGCGTGTCGCTGAAGGCGCAGGAGATCACCGTGCGCCAGCCGGGCGAGCGTGACTAGGCTCTTCGATCGGCAAGCGAGGGAAATGGAGCGGTGGCAAGAACGATGCAAGGCGGAGAGGAAAACCTTATGACGCAGACAATCGACCCGGTGTTCTCGTCCGCGGTGCTCAGCGCCCCTGAGCTCGCGCTGAACGACCTCGACTTCGACGCGCTGTCGCAGGCGATGGGAGGGCTCAAGGGCGAGGTCGACAAGAACCCGCAGACGGCCGCCATCATCCTGGCGGGCGGCACGGGGGAGCGGTTCGGCAAGGAAGGCGGCAAGCAGCTCGTGGAGATCGCGGGCAAGCCCATCCTCACCTGGTCGGCCGAGGCGTTCGACGCCGTGGGCGACATCGGGCTCATCGTCATCGTGTGCCCCGAGGACCGCTGCAGCGAGTATCTCAAGCGCGCCATCGACCCGTTCCCGTTCGTCACGCCCATCGTGGTGGCGCCTTCGGGCCCCAGCCGTCAGGAATCGGCGTTCTCGGGGCTGGAGTTCGTGCCGGACGACTACGAGTACGTCATCCTGCACGACGGCGCCCGCCCGCTCATCAGCCCCGACCTCATCGCGCATACCATCGCCACGTTGAAGGGCAACATCGACTGCGACGGCGCCGTGGTGGCGCATCCGGCCGTCGACACCCTGAAAGTGGTGGAGAACGGCGTGATCGTGGGCACGCCCGACCGCCGCGTGTTCTGGAACGCGCAGACGCCCCAGGTGTTCCGCGCCGGCATCTACCGCCGCGCGCACGCCTCGGCGCTGTCGGACGGCTTCATGGGCACCGACGATTCGTCGCTCATCGAGAGGTTGGGCGGGCGCGTGCTGGTAGTGGAAGGGAAGCGCGACAACATCAAGCTGACCGTCCCCGAAGACTACCTCATGCTGGCCGCTGCGGTGCGTACCATGTACATGAAAGGGGCGGAAGAATGATCATCCGCGGAGGCCTTGGCGACAGTGCCCAGTCGCTCAGACAGTCCTGCTCGCACGAAACGCCCACTGGGCGTTTCGGCTCGTGCGGAACTCGCTTGGTGGGCACCGTCGCCAAGGCCGCGCATGTCGTTATCGGAGGAACCGAATGATGCAACCTGTTGTTTTCGATCCTGCCGGGTTGCGCGTGGGGCAGGGATACGATGTGCATGCGTTCGCCGAGGGGCGCAAGCTTATCCTGGGCGGGGTGGACGTTCCTCATGTGCGCGGCCTCTTGGGGCATTCCGATGCCGACGTGTTGGCGCATGCTATCTCCGATGCGCTGCTGGGAGGCATTCGCGGCGGGGATATCGGCAAGCTGTTCCCCGACACCGACCCAGCCTTCAAGGACGCCGACTCGCTGAAGCTGCTGGCCGCCGTGGCCGACAAGGTGCGCGCGGAGGGCTACGTCATCCTCGACGTCGACTCCGTCATCGCCGCGCAGGCGCCGAAGCTGTCGCCGTACCGCGAGGCCATGCGCGAGAACCTGGCCGCCGCCATGGGCATCGCGGTGGAGAATGTGGGCGTGAAGGCCACCACCACTGAGCACCTGGGATTCGAAGGCCGCGAGGAGGGCATCTCCGCGACCGCCGTCTGCCTGCTGTGCCGCCGTCCTGACGAGCAACGGGACTAGCCGACGCTGCGGGCTTCCGTAGAGCCTCGGCTTGGCGCTCCAAGCCCTCCTCACGTGCATGAGCACGCTTCGTCGGTCTTTCACGCCAATCCGAAGCACTGCGAAAGCCCTCGCTGACTTTGGTGGACAGGCGGGCTCCGTAACCTTCCTGTGCTACAATCTACGGTCGAAACGCACCGTCGCGGGAGCGCGGCGCCAGGGCTATGCAGGATGCGAGGACGCCATGATCAGACTCTACAATACGAAGACCCGCACGAAGGTCGACTTCGAGACGCTCGAGCGCGGCAAGGTGGGCATGTACGTGTGCGGACCTACCGTGTACAACTACATTCACATCGGCAACGCCCGCACGTTCATCAGCTTCGACGTGATCCGCCGTTACCTTATGTGGCGCGGCTTCGACGTGACGTTCGTGCAGAACGTCACCGACGTGGACGACAAGATCATCGGCAAGTCGCTTGAGGAAGGCCGCAGCGCTGCCGAGGTGGCCGCCGAGTACACCGAGGCGTTTATCGAGGACATGCGCGCGGCCGGCGTGCTGGATCCCGATATCCGTCCGAAGGCCACCGAGGAGATCCCCGCAATGATAGAGCTCATCCAAGAGCTCATCGACGGAGGCCACGCTTACGATGCCGACGGCGACGTGTACTTCAACGTGCGTTCGTTCCCGGCTTACGGCGAGCTGTCGGGCCGCAACGTGGACGAGATGGAGAGCGGCCACCGCGAGCTGCGCGCCGACGGCAAGGGAGTGGAGGATCGCAAGCGCGATCCGCTGGACTTCGCGCTGTGGAAGGCCGCCAAGCCCGGCGAGCCGGCTTGGGAGTCTCCCTGGGGCATGGGCCGTCCCGGCTGGCACATCGAGTGCTCGGCCATGTCGCGCAAGTACCTGGGGCTGCCCTTCGACATCCACGGCGGCGGCGCCGACCTCGTGTTCCCGCACCACGAGAACGAGCGCGCGCAGAGCGAGGCCGCGTGCGGCTGCACGTTCGCGAACTACTGGATGCACGGCGGCATGCTGCAGATCAACTCCGAGAAGATGAGCAAGTCGCTGGGCAACTTCAAGCTGCTGCGCGACGTGCTGAAGGTCACCGATCCGAAGGTGCTGCGCTTCCTTATGCTGCAGACGCACTACCGCAGCCCGCTCGACTTCTCCGACGAGCGCCTGGCCGAGGCGGGCGCGGCGCTGTGCCGTATCGAGAACGCGGTGAAGAACCTCGATTGGCAGCTGCAGAACGCCCAGGACATCCCCTCGCCGCTGGACACGCGCGAGCTGATGAAGCGTACGAAGGAGGCGAAGCTGGCGTTCATCCTGGCCATGGACGACGACTTCAACACCTGCAAGGCGCTGGGCGAGGTGTTCGACTTCGTGGCCGCGGTGAACGCGCAGACGGCCGACAGGACTATCTCGCTGTCCGACGTGCCGCCCGTGCGCGATGCCCGCGGCGTCATCGTGGAGCTCATGGGCGTGTTCGGCATCGACGTGGAGGCCGCATCCGCCTCGTGCGCCGCAGGAGGGTACCCGCCCGAGGTCGTGGGGTTGGCGGCCGATATCGCGGGCTACGAAGGCGCGGATGCCGCCGAGGCCGTGGACGCCCTGCTGGCGGCCCGTGCCGACGCCCGCGCCGCGAAGGATTGGAGCCGTGCCGACGCCGTCCGCGACGGCCTGTGCGGTTTGGGCTTCGTGATCGAGGACACCCCGCAGGGTGCGCGCGTGACCTACGAGGGGTAAGGCGAGCGTTATCCCGAGTGGAACATTCTCGAAGGGCGGCCGCGTTGGCCGCCCTTCGTCGTCGTGCACGGATTCTCTTCCTTATGTGCGGCAAAATCGAGTTTTTGGCAGGAGAAGCGTCTTTCTCCGAATCGTTTCGAGGTGAAACCCCAGATCGCGTTTTTTCGGCATTTGCAAATCAACAGTGCGAAGCGGGCTCGCACTGCCAAAAGCCCGATTCTGCCGCACATAGCGCCTGCGGAACGTGCAATCGCTCGCCGTCGGGGTTCCCTTGCGCGCTCGTGTCCAGGATGGGAATGCGATAGGGTGCGAAAGACCCGGGAATGTGCCGCAGGGCTCGGAGATGCGGAGGATTGCCGGGTAGGGGGCGTTGTCCCGCCCGAAGCGAGGGGTTTCGGTGGTCGCCGGCTCGCGGGTTCGTCGATGCGCTACAATACGGCGCATGCGAACTCAATCGACAAGGACTCCCGAGCTCCTCGCGCCCGCGGGCGGGCTTGCGCAGCTGGAGGCCGCGCTGCGCTTCGGTGCGGACGCCGTGTACCTGGCCGCCGATCGGTTCGGGCTGCGGCAGCGCGCGGCGAACTTCGCGCTGGACGACGTTCCCGCTGCGGCAGCTCGCGCGCACGATGCGGGCGCGAAGGCGTACGCGACGCTGAACGCCCTCATGGACGCCGACGACCTCAAGGCGCTTCCCGCGTACCTCGAAGCGCTGGCCGCGGCCGGCGTCGACGCGTTCATCGTGAGCGACCTGGGCGCGCTGCGCCTGGCACAGCGGCACGCGCCGAACGTCGAGCTGCACGTGAGCACCCAGGCCTCGGTATGCAACGCCGAGGCGGCGCGCGTATGGCACGAGCTGGGCGCGAGCCGCGTGGTGTGCGCGCGAGAGATGAGCGTGGAGGACATCGCGCGACTGCGCGCCGGCGCCCGCGCGAGCTGAGCTGGAGGCGTTCGTGCACGCGCTGTGCATGGCCGTGTCGGGCCGCTGCCTGATCAGCGCCGCGCTCACCGGCCGCTCCGGCAACAAGGGCCATTGCACCCAGCCGTGCCGGTGGAGCTACGCGCTGGTGGAGGAGCAGCGTCCCGGCGAGTTCTTTCCCGTGGAGGAGGACGTGCGCGGAACCTATGTCATGAACGCGCAGGACCTCAACATGCTGGCGCACCTCGACGACTTGGCCGCGGCCGGCATCGACTCGTTCAAGATCGAGGCCGCAACAAGAAGGCGTTCTACGTGGCTTCGGTGGTGCGCGCTTACCGGCTGGCCCTGGACGGCGTTCCCTCCTCCGAGCTGGCCGACGAGCTGCTGGCCGTGTCGCATCGCCCGTACGGCACGGGCTTCTACTACGGCGACGCCAGGCAATCGCCCGACGTGGACGGCTACACCGCCGAATGCCGGCATGCCGCCACGGTGGAAGCGTGCGAACCGGCCGGCGAAGGCGCGTTCCGCGTGATCGCGCGGTGCTACAACCGCTTCTGCGAAGGCGACGAGCTGGAGGCGCTGTCGCCGGGTCCGCACGTCCCTCGCGTGCGCGTGCGTAACCTCGCCTGGCTCCCCGAGCCCGACGGGGACGACGCGCAGCCAAAGCGGGTGCCGGTTGCCGTGGCGAACCGCTCGGCCGAGCGCTATGCGTTCGAAACGGGGGAGGAGCTGGCTCCCGGCGACTTTCTGCGCATGCGTATCAACGTTGAGCGATAGGCTTCTGATCTGCGCTAAAGCGATAAAGTACTGCTAAGTAGCCGTCAAGGCGCGTGCATGCGCCGGCGCTACACTGGGTTGCACCCTGACGAAAAGGAACGGAATCATCCTTCTTTCAGAAAGCGAGGTGCATCATGCCCAATCATGCGTATCGCGCCGCATCGGCGCCCAGCGTCGTGCAGCGTGCCCGCAACACGCGCACCGGCCGCAAGCTCGAGCGCGGCGGTTACCTGACCGTCGAGACCGTCACCATGTGGATCGTGTACGCTCTGACCCTCATCGGCAATGCCGTCATCGAAGGAGGCCGGGTGGGAGGCACCACGTCGGCGGATATCGCGTACGGCGTGTTCACGTGGTTCACGCCTGCCGGCTACGTGTTCGCCATCTGGTCGCTCATCTACGTGGCGATGGTCGTGTGGCTCGTCGCGTACACGCGCACGGCGCCTGTCCGCGCCGACCGCTTCACCATGACGTCCATCCTGTTCATCGCAAGCTGCGCCCTCAACGTGCTGTGGCTTGCCCTGTGGCACTTCGAGCTGGTGGCCGTGTCGTTCATCGTCATCCTGGCCGAGTGGCTGGTGCTGGCGGCGCTGTACCTGAACGTGCGCCGCACGATGAAGACCGCCTCGGGACGGGTGCCCGTGTCCATCTACACCGCGTGGGTCACGGTGGCCACGCTGGCCAACATGGCCATCCTCGTCACGCGCGCGCTGGACGGCGGCATCCCGTTCTTCAACGGGTTGTTCACCATCCTCTTGACGGCGGGCGTGCTGGCGTTCGGCTACGTGATGCGCAAGGCCTACGACGACATGGCGTTCCAGCTCGTGTTCCTGTGGGCGCTCATCGGCGTGGGCGTGAACGTGTCGGGCGCGTCGGCGTTCACGGCGGCTGTCGTGTTCTTGCTGTGCGTGGTCGGAGCTATCTTGACGTTCGCCCCCATCGGCTCGATGCGGAAGCTCGTGCGGCAGAACTAGCGATCCTGCAGCATGCTCGTGGTGAAAAGGTGCGGCTTGGCGGGGCGGTGCGTCCGCAGAAGGCTTCTTCTCCGGCAAAACCGGCTGACCGATTCTTCCATTTCCGATGAAACCGCTGACAGTTCTTGCTATGATAGCGCCAAGGTGTTTTTCGGACGAAAGGGGCCGTTATGGGAACGAAAGCAGCGGAGGCGCTCGACGTATCCTTCGACGAGCTGCCGAACTACCTGCACGCGAAGCACTCCGTGTACATGGAGATCGGCAGCGAGACGTACTACCTGACCGACGTCAACGATCGATACTGGCGCGCGCAGGACACCGCGAAGCTCAACGAAAAGGGACATTACGTCGACGCGAGCGAGCTGGTGCCGACGGTGAGCGAGTTCTTGACGCTCCCCTTCATCGACGGCAAGTCGGTGACCGACGTGTTCGACCAAGCGGTATTCTACGCATCTGAAAAAGCGTAACGACGACGGGGGCGGCCGCGTGAACGGCCGCCCCCGTTTCTCGTTCCGGCAACCGCGTGGCCGCTACGGGCGTTCGTTCGGCTCGATGAAGCCGACGGCGAACTGCGCGTCCGAGACGTCCCGAGGGACGGGGCGCGAGTAGAGGAACCCCTGCGCGATGATGCGATCGTCCATGCGCACGAGCATGGACGCCTGATCGCGCGTTTCCACGCCTTCCACCACCACGTTCACGGCCAGCTTGTCGGCGATGGACACCACGCCGTCCAGGATGGCCTTGCAGCGCTCGCCGCTCTCGCTGCTCATGAGGAAGCTGCGGTCGAGCTTCAGCACGTCGATCGGCAGGTTCTGCAGCGTGCCCAGCGACGAGTACCCGCTGCCGAAGTCGTCAATGGCGATGCGGAAGCCCAGATCCTTTAAACGGCGGCACAGTCGTTCGGCGCGTTCGAGGTCTTCCATGACGATGTTCTCGGTCAGTTCGAGCTCCAGCAGCTCGATGGGCACGCCGAATCCGTCGACGATGCTCTTCACCGTTTCAGGGAACGCGTCGTTTCGCATGTGCAAGCGCGAGAAGTTGCAGGCGATGACGAGCGGGTGTTCTCCCGCGTCCAGCTGCTCCCGGATACGGGCGCAGACGAGGCGAAATACCTGCAAGTCCAAGTCGACGACCAGGCCGGTGCGCTCGAACAGGGGAATGAACTCGTCGGGCGGCACGAGGCCGCGTTCAGGCGATTCCCAACGAACGAGCGCTTCGAAGCCCACGAGGCGGTTCGTCGCTATTTCCACCTTCGGCTGGTAATAGGCCGTGAACTCCCCGCGCTCGAGCGCGTCGTGCGCGGCGGCCACCAGCGCGCGTTCGGCGATGTCGCGATCCTTCATGCTCGCCGAGTACAATGCTGCGGTGCTGCGCGAGGCCTCCCCGATGCTGTCCCGGGCGTAGCGTGCGGCGTCCACGAACTCGATGATGGTTTGCACGTCGATGCGCGGCGTTTCGGCGCTGCGCTCGATGATGCAGACGCCGGCCTGCAGCATGAGCCGGTGCGATAGCTCGGTAAGCGTTTCGGTGCTGTTGAAGCGACGATCCAGTTCATCGAAGCGCTCCAGCAGCGCGTCCCAGCCTCTCCAGCGAACCAACAGCACGAATTCGTCTGCGATGACGTGCGCGTATCGTTCGTCGGGTGCTTTCATGCCGGCCAGCGTGCCGTTGAGGTCGAGCAGCACGCGATCGCCCGTGGCGTAGCCGAATGCTGCGTTGAAGCCTTTGAAGCTTTTACGTCGAGGTACACGATGGCGTAAGCGCCATCGCGGCGTTCGCCATCTGAGCGCCCACCTCGGAGCGGAAGCGGGCGAGACTCCAGCCTTCGGTCAGCGGATCGGTGAACGAGAAGTCCTCCACTCGCCGCGCCGCGCGAAGCTTCACATGGCTGACGTACAGGGCAACGCCGAGCACGGAGCCGAGCAGTGCGACGATGCCGGCCATGAATTGCACCGGATACTGGCGCAAGAAGTCGAAAGGGCTGATGGGATGTACGGCGAGGCTGCTTTGCGAAAGCCAGGTGGTCATCTTGCTTTCGGCGGTGTACTGCACGCAGCGGTCGAGGATGCTCACCAGTCGTCGGTCGGCGTTGCGGCTCACGCCGATGCTCATGCTGTTGAAGAAGGAGGTGATGGTGGTGACGCTCAGGCTCTCGTATTGGGGTTCCGCCAGCAAGTAGTTCGCCACGTGGGTATCGGCAAAGGCGATATCGGCTTTGCCTTCAAGCACTGCATCGAAGCAATCTTTCGGGGTGTCGCAGTACACGATGTCGTATTCGGCGTACGAAGAGTACGCCGTGCTCGCGGCGAGCGAGAAGCCGCTTGGCAGCGCGACGCGCGAACCGGAAGGATTCGGTCCTGCGACAAGGGCCATGGGGTCGCGCAGATAGGGGCCGGTGGTGTCGAGGCTTTTGATCGCCTGGGGGTCGGATTCTCGATCGACGTCGTACACGATGTCGGCGTCGCCGCGTTCGACGAGGCGGACGGCCTCGTCGTGGCAGTCCGCAGCCACGAATTCGAACTTCAGCCCGGTGATCTGCGCGATGTCTTCGAACAGCAATGCGACCGCGCCGGCGAACGCGCCGGTTTCGGGGTCGGTGTAGGAAAGCGGCGCGCGATACGAATCGTAGGCCACGCGCAGGGTGGGAGCCGACGCCAGATAGGCGTACTCGTCTTCGGTGAAGACGGGATCCTGGTCGGTGTTGATGCCGAAGTAGCGGTCGTACAGCAACGTGGCGAAGTCGGGGTCGCGCAGTTTGAGGCGGCTCATCGCGCTGTCGAGCTCATCGGCTATGTCGGTGCGTTCGGGCGAGAGGGCGATGTACAAAGGCTCGGGGACGAACTGAGCTACGGTTCGGAAGCGCGAATTCGTCCCGAGATATGTGATGGCAATGGCATCCACCGCTCCTTCGTCGAGCGCTCTCAGCAGGTCTCCGGTAGCGCTGTAGGCCACGATATCCGCCGAAAAGCCGTTCTTCTCGCTGTATTGTGCGAACGCTTCGGCGTCCTGGCTGTTCGCGATTACCCCCACGCGCATGCCGGAAAACGTTTTGAAGTCTTCGTAGGCGTAACGCGTGTCGTCGAGCCTCACGTTGAGCGTGGTGGAAATCTCGCAGAGCGATGATGCCGAGAAGATCATCCGCCTCTCTCGGTCTTCGGTGTAGTACACCATGGGAAGCAGATCCACCTTGCTCGCTTCAAGCGCGGCACAGGCCTCTTCCCAACTAGGGTACTTGACGTATTCATATGTCCAGTCGGCGTAGCGTGCGATTTCGTTGAGATACTCGATGTTGTACCCAACGTAGCGCCCCTCTTCGTCGGTGGACATATAGTCGCCGTCTTCGAAGTAGGTGACGGTCACGACGCGCTTGCCGAACGTGGCGAACTCGTCGGCGAAAGCCCGCGAGGATCCGGGATACGTGGTCGTTGCGACCGTACAGGTGAACGCGATGACGAACGCCCAGGCAAACATCATCGGTTGAAGCCGCGAAGGGATGAATGTTCTTGCCGGTGCTATGCTTCGCTCCGATCGATGTGACGGTGTCTAAGAATGGTTGATACCAACTTACCTTACCATATGCATGGCCTTCTCAGAAAGACTTGTCGGGGGATGTGCGCGCCTTTTTTTGCGTATGACGTGGTGCGATAAGGTCAAGGTTCAGCGCGGCTCCCATCGATCGATTTTCCTCTTTGAGCGGTTGCATAATTTTTTTCGAAAAAAGTGCTTGACCGGATTTCCTCTTCCGGTATACTAGGCTTCGCACTTTTACGGGGCCTTAGCTCAGCTGGGAGAGCGCATGGCTGGCAGCCATGAGGGTCGAGGGGTTCGATCCCCCTAGGCTCCACCATATTTGCTACGACGGATGCGATGCATCCGTCGTATTTTTTATTGTGCACGCATTGCGTCCGATGACGGCAAGCGGGGTGAAGGATATGGTCGAGGCGGCAGATAGCCGTGCGGAACCTCAGTCGGTGGGCGAAAACGGCGCTCCTATGACGATTTGGCAGGTGTGGCTTCGACGTCTCTGCCTGTTCGTGATCGTGTGGGCTATCGCGGAAGTGCTGTTGGGCGCTGCGTTGTGGGGTGCTTACCTGTTCGCGCGCATGGTGCTTGACGTCGAGCCCTCGGTGCTGGCCGAGCCCGTTGTGGGCGCGATGGCGATGGCGGGAGCGTGCCTCAACCTGGCCATCGGATTTCTCGGCCTTCGCGGAGCGCGGAATCCGCGCAAGATCACCCTGTTCTTCTGGATCACGTTCGTCGATGCGATGTTGACGGCGTGGGCGCTGGCCAGCAGCGTGTCCGCGGGCACGTGCGACCTCACCTCGCTTGTGAGCGGCCTGTTCGTCATCGCGCTAGCCGTGTGCGCTTGGCAAGTGCGCGGTCAGACGGGTTACTTCGACGCGCATCCGTAAGGCCTCCCGGCGTGAAAAAGCCTCTCCGGGGTTCCGAGAGGCTTCATCTGCGGGCGGTTTGCTTGACGGCTGCACCCGATGCGGCGCTAGTCCTGCTTCGCGGCCTCGATTTGCGCGATGATGGGGTCAAGCGCGCCGGCTACGTCGTAGTCCTCCACCTTTCCGGCGTCGCACAGGCGCGCGAAGCTGGGGTCGATGGGCAGCGTGGCGTAGGCGGGGATGTCGTAGCGCTCGGCCACGGCCGCACCTTGCGGATCGCCGAAGATGTGATGGCGCTTGCCGCAGTCGGGGCACTCGAAGTAGGCCATGTTCTCCACGAGGCCCAGCAGCTCGACGTTCATGTCGTGCGCGAGGTTCACGGCCTTGCCCACGATCATAGCCACCAGCTCCTGCGGAGCGGATACCGTGACAATGCCGTCAACCGGCAGCGACTGGAACACGGTGAGCAGCACGTCGGAGGTTCCCGGAGGCATGTCGACGAACAGGTAGTCGATCTCGCCCCAGTTCGTCTCGCTGTAGAACTGACGGATGGCGTTCGAGACGACCGGGCCGCGCCAGGCCACCGGGATGTCGTCTTTCGGCAGCATGAGGTTGGTGGACATCACCTTGATGCCGCTTTGCGTCTGGCCGGGCAGGATGCCGTCGGCGTCGGCGGTCAGCGGGTTCGTGATGCCGAAGGTCTTCGGGATGGACGGTCCGGTGACGTCGGCGTCCAGGATGCCCACGTTCTTCCCGCGCTTCTGCATTTCGCTGGCAAGTAGGCTGGTGACCAGCGACTTGCCCACGCCGCCCTTGCCGGACACGACGCCGATGACGTGTTTGATGTTGGAGCGGGAGTTCGTCTCGATGGTGCTGGGGCCCTGGGCGGTGCGGTCGCTGCATCCGGACTCGCCGCAGCTGCTGCACTCGTGCGTGCATTCTTCTGCCATGATTCCTTCTTTCTGGGTTTTCAGCGCCCCCGTGCGGCGGGAGCGCCACTCGTCTCACCTGGATGATAGCATAAGCTTTATACTTAGGTGGAAGGAATCGACCTGCGCGCCGGGCGCGCGCGGAGACGGAGGAGCGCGCATGCTGTTCGCTGATATCGACCTGTTGGATGAGAACCTTGATTTCCGCTCCCATTGCTGGGTGGGCGTGCGCGACGGGCGCGTCGCCTACGTGGGGGATGCGGCTCCGGCGGGCGAGGAAGCGGCGAGGTACGGAGAGGTGTACGACGGACGTGGCAAGCTCTTGTGTCCTGCGTTCTACAACGCCCACGCGCACGCGCCCATGACGCTGTTGCGCGGCTACGCCGAGAACCTGCCTTTGCAGGCGTGGCTGAACGACATGGTGTTTCCGTTCGAGGCGAAGATCACGCCCGAAGACTGCTACTGGGGCACGCTTCTGTCCTGCGCCGAGATGGCGCGGTACGGCTGCGTGAGCTTCTCGGACATGTACTATCACATGGAGGAGGGCGCCCGCGCAGCGCTCGACGCCGGCATCAAGATGAACCTGTCCGACTCGCTTCTTGCCTTCAACGGCGAAGGGTTGGACGACCTGCCGGTGAAGGGGAACCTCGACCGTCTCATCCGCGACCTCCAGGGCGCAGGCGATGGCCGCATCGTGGTGGACTGCAACATCCATGCCGAGTACACGTCGAACCCGCGCGCCGTGGCCGATTTGGCGGCGTACGCGAAGGAGCACGGGCTTCGGTTGCAGGTGCACGTCTCCGAGACGCGCCTCGAGCACGAGGAGTGCAAGCAGCGCCACGACGGTTTGACGCCGGTGCGCTACTTCGAGAGCCTGGGCGTGCTCGACGTGCCCGTGACGGCGGCGCACTGCGTGTGGGTGGACGACGGCGACATCGACGTGCTGGCGGAGCGCGGGGTGTTCGTGGCGGCGAACCCGGCGTCGAACATGAAGCTGGGCAGCGGTTTCGCCCCTGTGGCAAAGATGCTCGCGCGCGGCGTGAACGTGTGCCTGGGCACCGACGGCATGGCGTCGAACAACAACCACGACATGATGCAGGATATGCACCTGCTGGCGCTGACGGCGAAGGGATCGACGAACGATCCGGCCGTGGTCACGCCGAAGCAGGCGCTTACGGCCGCTACGCGCGTGGGCGCGCTTTCGCAGGGGCGCGACGACTGCGGGTACGTGGCCGTGGGGGCGAAGGCCGACTTGTGCGTGCTGGACACGTCGGGGCCGTCGTGGGCGCCGATGACGAACCCGCTGGTGAACGTCGTGTACGCGGGGCATGGCGCCGACGTGTGCCTGACGATGTGCGACGGGGTCGTGGTGTATCGCGAGGGCGAGTGGCCCACGCTGGACATCGAGCGAGCGAAGGCCGAGGTCGAGGCCCGCACGAAGCGCATCATCGGCGAGCTGTAGGGCGAGTGCTGCCGGGTGGGCGGCTTGCTTGACGGAGGGCCTTTGCGTATACTGGCAGGCGAGCCGCAGGGAGCGGGTACTCCCCACGGCTCTCGGACTCGCTTCGGCGGTTCGGATGTTTATTTTGGTCCCGGTTCGTCCTTTTGGGACGACCGGGGCGTATCTTTCAGCCGCGCTTGAAGTGCGAGCGAGGCTACCCCGACCGTCAGGCTGCCGAAGGCAGCGATGAGGCCGAGAACCTGCAAGATCACCCCGATAAGATCCAGCAATATGCCATCCATAGAGGACACCCCCTTCCGTTTATCTAGAATTCGGAAATGGATGTAAAGAGGGTGCTATCCTCCTCGCCTGGCGAGTTCGTGCCTCCTATTATAGCGAGCTCGTCTTACGTGCAGATGGCGTGCATCTAGCGCGGATCTTTCTCGATCTGCTGCGAATCTCACGCATTTCCCACGTGGGTTCCATGCCGTTTGCCCCTGTTTCCAACGTCGTTTCCACACGCCTTGCCGCCGTTTCCGACATGGTTCGCACGTTCTCGGCGCTTCGGTGCGCATGTTTCACGTGAAACATTGGTTCGTTTTGTTTCGGGTGAAAGCATTTTCGCGCGGTGTTGTGCGCAAAGTGCGGCTAGGCATGGCGGGCGCGTTGGTCTATTCTGAAATGGATACAATCGTGAAGAGGGAAGGGACGGCATGCTGAGGATTTCCGATACGCGCATCGACGGGTTCATCGCGGAGGACGTGCCGTACGTCGATCTGACGTGCGCGGTGCTGGGCATCGGCGACGAGCCGGGCGAGATGGAGTACTTCACGCGCGAAGACTGCGTGCTGGCCGGCGCGAACGTGGTCGCGCGTATCATGGGGAAGCTGGGCTGCGACGTGGTGGAGGCGCGTCGCGACGGCGAGCGCGCGACTGCGGGCGAGGCGTTCTTCCGCGTGCGCGGCACCGCGGGCGACCTGCATGCGGCGTGGAAGGTGTGCCTCAACGTGTTCGACCATATGTCGGCCGTGGCCACGAAGACCCGCGCGATGGTGGACGCGGCCCACGCGGAGAACCCGCGCTGCGAGGTGCTGACCACGCGCAAGAGCATGCCGGGCGCGAAAGACCTGCTGACCGAGGCCGTCATGGCGGGAGGGGCGTTCCCGCACCGGCTGGGGCTGTCCGAGACGGTGCTGGTGTTCGACCATCACCTCACGTTCTTCGGCGGCTTCGAGGCGTTCGTGGAGCAGCTGCCGGATATCAAGGGCCGCTGCGTTGAGAAGAAGCTGTTTGTGGAGGCTGATGCCGAGCGTGCCCGCGTGCTGGCGCGCGCTGGCGTTGACGGCATCCAGGTGGACAAGGTCCCCGTTGACGAGCTGGAGCCGCTTGTGCGCGAGCTGCGCGCCATCGACCCGCACGTCACGCTCATCGCGGCCGGCGGCGTGAACTCGCAGAACGCGGGCGCGTACGCGGCAACCGGCGTGGACGGCCTGGCCACCACGGCGCCCTTCTCCGCCAAGCCCCTCGACATGAGCGTGCGCATGCGCCCGCTGTAGCGGCTTGCGCCGTGGATGTGCGGTCTTTGGGCTCGGCGGATGCGTTGTCGCCCCAAAGCCGCGGTTTCGGGCAATATTCCGATGGGCTTTGGGGCGACAACGCATCCGCCGCTGCCGGTCTTCTTCGCATGGTCGTGGGCATCGGGCGAATTTTCTTGAACCGGGTGTAACCTTTTCGCGTCGGGGCGCGTCTAATAGGTAACCGACCTTGAAAGGGGCACCCGCGTGGACGATCTGATACAGCGAGCGCGAAACGGCGACGGCGAGGCGTTCGCCACGCTGTTCGAGTATGGCAAGCAGCCGTTGTGGCGCGCTGCGATGGCGGTGCTCGGCAACGTGGACGATGCGTCCGACGCGCTGCAGGAGACGGCGGTCAAAGCGTGGCGCGCCATGCCGCGTTTCGGCGGCCGCAGCGCAGTGAACACGTGGTTCATGCGCATCCTGCTGCGCGTCTGCTATGACATGCGTCGTCAGCGCAACCGCGAGACGCCGTGCGCCATGGGGCTGTTCGCCGCGGACGTGGACGGCTCGGGCGTATGGTGGGAGCCGTCGGCGGGCCAGATGCTGGCGGGCGCGGGCGTGCGGCGCGATCCCGACCGCGACGAGGCGCTCGACGTGCGCGACGCCATCGCCTCGCTGTCGGCCGACGATCGGCTGGTGCTGGTGCTGTTCTACGTGAACGATTTCCCTGTGCGACAGATCTCCCAGATCATGAACGTGTCGGAAGGTGCCGTGCGCACCCGTCTGTCGAGGGCGCGGGACCGCTTCAAGGTTGCCTATTCGCAAGGCTCGAACGAGGAAGTTGAGGTGGCGCGATGAGCCATGAGAGGTTCGACAACGAAGACGAGCTGCGCCGGGCGGTGATCCGGAATTTGGACGCGAGCCCGATTCCCCCGCAGGTGCAGGTCAAGCTCGACGGCGTGTACGCGTCGCTGGGCTCCATTCCTCAGGATCGCCCCACGCCGTCGGGCGCGGGCGCTCCGCAGCGTCGGCAGCCGGTCAAGCGGCGGTCTGCCGAGCCTGCGCACGGCAAGCGCAAGGGCGCCAGCGTGGCGCGCCGCGGTGCGATGGTGGCGGTTGCGGCCGTGCTCGTCGTGCTGTTGAGCGGTGTCGCCTTCGCCGCATCGCGCCTGGTGCAGATGCAGCCGGGCGATGTCGGATTTTTCGGGGGCGGTAACAACCTGCCCATATACAACAGCTTGCAGCCCGGGGTTTCCAGCCTGAACGCCGAGGTGGGCGATACCGTTGAAGTCGACGGCGTGCAGGTGACGCTCGATTCGGTGTCGTGCGATCGCAACATCGTCAACCTGTTCTTCACGTTGGAGAAGGAGGGCGGCTTCGACCTGACCGAGCAGTCGAACTACGAGGGCTCCCAGGAAAACGAATGGGCGCGCTTGCAGCGGCTTGCTCCGCGCTTCTCGTACAGTCTTTCGAGCAACGGCGAGGCGATCGGCAAAGATTCCGTCTACGTGCTCGATGCGTACCAAAAAGACGGCAAGGTGAAGATCATGGAGCGCATCGTGCCGGAAGCGACGCTTCCCGACCAGGTGGACATCGCGCTGGAAGGCTATGCGATGTGGAAGCAGTTCGAAGAAGGAGACGAGCCCTTCACGTTCGATGTCGGCCTCGACCTGAGCACGGTGGCCAGTCCGCGCGAGCTGGGCGCGCACGACCTCGTGTTCAACACGAGCGACGGCGACAAGACGATGGGCATCCAGCGTTTCACGGCATCCGAGCTGGGCACCGTGATGGTCGTGCGCAACGACAACGAGTGGACGGGAGAGCAAGGCGAATACGGTTCTTCCTACGGCCCGCCCGAGAACGTGCTGAGTCCTCATTTGCTTAAGGTAACCGATGACCAGGGCAACGTTTTGACTCCGGTCGAAGCTGGCGATGGTTCGGGCGTCAATCCGGAGGGTTCGCAGATTATCGAGTTCTCCAATCTCTCGCCCGAAGCGCATAGCGTCACGTTCACGCCGATGTTGAACGCGCTCGACTGGGACTCGATGACGGTCGAGGAGCGTAAAGCGAGGAATGAGGAAAACGTACAACATGTGGACGTCTCTCGAATCGGCACCACATTGGAGACGAGCGAGTTCGGCGGCTACGAGCTGACCGGCTGGGACGTGACCGATGGAACGGTGAGCATATCGCTCAAGCCCTACGGATGGCAGGCTATGGGACCGTACATGGAGCTCATTTCCGAAGACGATGTGACGCTCTTGGAGAGCACATGGACGGATCCCGAGACGGGCGAGACGGGAACCGGCTACCATTCGGGCATCATGTATCGCAAGCACGACTATATGACCGGCGAGTTCGTCCAGATGGTGTCGTACTACGCCGCAGACGATGATGAGCTGCGCGGGCTCACGAACTACAGTTACCGCTCTGCGTTCGGTGAGTATCGGGAAGAGCCAGACGCGGCGCAGACGCTCTCGTTCTAAGCTGTTCCGAAATGAAGAAGCGGGCCCATCGCGATGATGGGCCCGCTTCGTTTCTGCTGCGGCCGGTTTACTTCCCCAGCACCTTCTTGATGCCGTTGCCCGCTATGACGGCGCCGCCGCCGATGGCCAGCAAGCCGGGACCGGGCAGGATGAGCATGGGCACGCCTACCAGCATGATGGCGCCGCCGATGGCCGTCTGCACGGCGCCGCCGATGCGGTTGGGCTTCTTCTTCGAGACGCGCCCTTCGTCGATGATAGTGGCGTTAACGGCGGCCTGCGCGGCGTCCTTCCCGTACGATGGCGCGCGGAACGTGTCGCTGCCCGACGGGCTTGCGCTTTTCGCGGCGTCGCTGGTGCTTGCGACGGGGTTGACGTCGATGATGGGGCTTGGGTCGCTCATGGTCTCCTCGCTTACGGTGGGGTGCGGTTTCGTGCCGCGTGTCTGCTTCGATTATACGGGCTGCGCGAACCGCATGTCGTGCGGCGCGCCCGCGGCTACGAGTTCGTCACCGTTCGGTAACGTGTTGCTCGCGGCTTCTTCAAAGATGGATGCGAGGGGCATCGGGAGCGTGATCCGAGCCCGCCTAATTCCGTCGTTGTGGACGCCGAAAGCGGCTGTTTTGCGATACACTATGGGTCAAGGTTTCAAGATCGCGTTTGAAGTTCGTAGGTTAGGCTCGACTGTGGTTCGCGCCTTGGCAGAAACGACAACGGCGTGGGCCACGCAACAGGAAAGTTGGTGGTCAACATGGCAGCTCCTGCTACCGAACACGTGCGAAACATTGTGCTGGTGGGCCAAGACGGCGCCGGCAAGACATCGCTCGCCGAAGCGATGCTGCACGTCTCCGGCCGTACGCCCCGCATGGGCACGACGCACGACGGGAAATCCTACCTCGACTACGACGATGAGGAGATCCGGCGCAAATTCACCATCGGCACCTCCATTGCCCCCATTCCGTACAAGGACTACAAGATCAACCTGCTTGATACGTCCGGACACCCCGACTTCATCGGCGACACGCTGGCCACCATGCAAGCGGCCGAGATGGCACTGTTCGTGGTGGACGCCGTGGCAGGCCCGCAGGTCATGACCACCAAGCTGTGGCGCGAGGCGGAGGACATGCGTCTGTCGCGCGCCGTGTTCATCAACCATATCGACCGCGAGAACGCCGACTTCGACACGGCCATGGCGCTGCTGCATGCGCGCTTCGGTTCGCGTCTGGGGCCGGTGACCATTCCTATCGGCGTCGACAAGGACTTCGAGGGCGTCATCGACATCATCCGCATGAAGGCGCGCTATTTCGATGCCGGCAGCGAGAAGGAGCGCATCGAGGAGATTCCGCCCGAGTACGCCGATGCCGCCCAAGCCGCGCGCGACAAGCTGTGCGACCTCGTGGTCGAGGCCGACGACGATCTCATGATGAAGTACCTGGACGGCGAGGAGCAGCTCACCCAAGACGAGCTCGAGCAGCTGTTGGACAAGGCCATCGCGCAGGAGCTGTTCATTCCCGTGTTCGTGGGCTCCACGATCATCGAGCAGGGCATCCAGGGCGTCATGGAGGACATCGCCACCTACTTCCCGCATCCTCGCCATCACGGGCGCTTCCGTCTGGCCAACGGCGAGGAGACGTTCGTCGACGAGACGGGCGAGCCCGCCGCGTTCATCTTCAAGACGGTGTCCGACCCGTTCGTAGGCCGCTTGAGCTTCCTCAAGGTCATCTCGGGCGTGCTGGAACCGGGCATGGAGCTGATCAACGCGCGCACAGGCAAGAAGGACCGGCTGGGCCACCTCTACGTGATGATGGGCAAGGAGGCCACCGACGTGAAGAGCGCGAAGGCCGGCGACATCATCGTGGTGCCGAAGCTCACCGATACGCGTGCCGGCGACACGATGTCGAAGTCGGGCGACGTGGCCATCGACCCCTTGCCGCTGCCCGTCCCTCAGTACCCGGTGGCCATCGAGGCGGCGAACAAGAAGGACGAGGACAAGCTGGGAACGTTTCTGGCTCGCGCGGCCGAGAACGACCCCACGCTGATCATCAACCGTAGCGAAGAGACGCACCAGACGGTGATCACGGCCATGGGCGAGGCGCAGATCGAGACGCTGATCGCCCGACTCAAGGAGCAGACGGGCGTGGAGGCGAAGCTCATCCCCGTGCGCATTCCGTATCGCGAGACCATCCGCAAGACGGCCGAGGCGCAGGGTCGTCACAAGAAGCAGACGGGCGGCGCGGGGCAGTTCGGCGATTGCTGGCTGCGCATCGAGCCGAATCCGGGAGCGGGCTACGAGTTCGTCGACGAGATAGTGGGCGGCAAGATTCCCCGCGGCTACCTGCCGGCCATCGACAAGGGCGTGCAGGATGCCATGCGCGAGGGTTTCTTGGCCGGATATCCTATGGAAGACATCAAGTGTGCGGTGTACGACGGCTCGTACCACTCCGTCGACTCCAACGAGATGGCGTTCAAGACAGCCGCGCGCATCGGCTTCCGTGCCGCGTGCGAGAAGGCCGACCCCATTTTGCTGGAGCCCATGGCGAACCTCGACGTGACGGTGGGCGAGGAGTACGCCGGCGCGGTGATGGGCGACATCTCCACGCGCCGCGGCCGCATCGTGGGCACCGACTCGAACGACGCGGGCGAGACGGTCATCATGGTGCGCGTGCCTTACGCCGAGGTGGTCACGTACACGAAGGACCTGCGGGCCATCACGCGCGGCTCGGGGTCGTACTCCATCGAGCTGGAAGGCTACGAGCCGGCACCGGCCGACGTGACGAAGAAGCTGGTGGAAGCCTACCAGGCTGCGCGCGCTGCGGGGAACTAGCGCGCTTGCGACATGATCCGTCGAGGGTTTGAGAGTGGAGGAGGGAGCCGCGGTGCGGCTCCCTCCTCGGTTTCGGGGGTGGGGTGCGAGGGACGGGCCGGCTAGGCTTCGAGCGCCTGCGGCCGGTCTTCCGCGCTGGCGGCGGGCTTGCGCTTCGGACGGCCTGCGCGAGGGCGCTCGCGCAGGCGGGCCTCCACGCTGTAGCCCGTCACCCAGGTGTTGTGCCCGTACTTGAACGACTCGAGGAGGCCGTCGCGGATCATGTGGCTGACGCGCGAGGGGGACACGCCCAAGGCGCGCGCGGCTTCGGCAGCCGTCATGCGGGGGATGGTTTCCAGGCCGGCGTCGATGGCGACGGTGATGATCCGTCCGCCGTAGCGCGGCTCGTTGTCGAAGGTGGGCTCGGGAGTTGCCTCGTCGTGCATCGCGTAATCCTCAACGACGGTTTTCAGCCAATCGACCGCCATCTCGCACGCTTCGCGAAACGTGGCGCCCGACGTGCCGCCGCACTCGAAATCGAAGGGCCAGACGGTGTAGCGGCCCTCATCGAGGAACACTTCAAACTCGTACACGTGCTTCATGTTCGTCTCCTTCGGAGGGGGTGGGCTATTTGAGTCCGGCCTGTTTTTTCATGACTTCAAATTGCTGGTTTGAAATCTCGCTATGTCGCTCGATAACGGTTCTTCTGCCGTCGGGATGCCTGAACTTGTCGTGATTCGTGCCGCCTTCGTTCTTGAAGCCGTTGTGCTGGAAAAATCTGACGACCTCTCTTCGCTTGACCATCCTATCCCCGATCCCTTTTATTGTCAATACTATTTATATTTTAGCAAGCTCGTGCGGTGCGTAAGGGTTTCATGCGACGGGCGGCCGAGTTGGATGCTTTCCGCCCGTCGCGTTTCGTACGGTTTGCAGCGGCGCCGAACCATGGCCGTTCCCTGTCTCGCCGATGGCGGCGCCGCTGCAATTTCCCGTGCTTCCATGATAACGACCCGGTCTTACGTTTCGATGGCGTGCGTCCAGCGCGGAGCACCTTCGAATCCAGCGCAACTGCCACGCGTTTCCAGCGCGGTTTCCACGTTTCGTGCAACCGTTTCCAACGCGGTTTACCCGTGCGTTGCCGAAGATTCCAGCGAGTTTCAAACGCGCGGGCGGCACCCGCCTTGCGCGGATGCCGCCCGTTGTCATGAGGATTGTGGGGAATGGGGAGGCTGGATGCCTCGATGTTGCGAGAAGGGTGCGGGAGGCTACTCCGCGCGATCTGCCGGGAGGATTTCCAGCCAGCAGCCGTCGGGATCCTCGATGAAGTAGATGCCCATGCGCTCGTTCACGAAGCACACGCAGCCCATCTCCTCGTGCAAGGCGCGCGCGGCGTCCATGTCGTCCACCTCGAAGGCCAGGTGCGTGTCGCGTCCGCCGTTGTCGTAAGGCTCGGTGCGGCCGCGGTTCCACGTGAGCTCCACCTGGAAATCGGTCTTTTCGTTGCCGAGGAACACGTTTTCCCACGATCCGTCGTCGGGCCCCATGCGCCTCTGAACGGCCAGGCCCAGCGCGCGTTCGTAGAACGCGAGCGACGCGTCCAGGTCGAGGACGTGGATGCAGCGATGGATCATCTTCGCTTTCATGGCAGCTCCGTTTCTGCGCGAAATTGCGCGCATCCGCGCGCGGTTCGTTCGCTGGAAGTATACCCGAGATAACGGCATCGTGACGGCTTTGCGACGGAACCGCTAAAGGAGAACGAGGAGAAGGCTTGGCGATGCCAGAATACTTTACGCGAAGCGTTAGCGAGGATCGATTGCGGGAGTGCTGCGAACGCACCTGTCGGGAGGGGGACGGCGAAATCGAGAGCTGTAGGTAAAAACGGCTCGGTTTGGTAATTTCGGAAACATCCCATCGCGTCCGTCTGCGGGCGTGGGAACAGTTTGCTTGACGTTTTACCAGATGGGGCAGCTTCTCTCTGTATCCTACCTTTTCGATATGATTGCCAAACCGCCTTGTTCGCTCCATGCGGGGACGTTTTCGGCGTCATGGCGCGCTGCGGAAGGTCGACCTTGCGCGAGCCCTGGACATTTGCGCATTTGCGGTGCGAGACCTTGCACCTGTCCGCGACGGTGCTATACTCCGTTTGAAAAACTAACTAGTCAGTCAAAAAATGAAGGCTGACGAACGACGCGAAGGACGTGATGGGCATGCAGGAGAAGCCGGCTACCATCGAGCCGTGGGTGGATGGAGCGAAGCCGCCGTCGAAGGGGGCGGACGCGCTTCAGATGCGTCCGGAATCGGGCACGTTCGTGCGCGAGGGCGCCACATTCGCCGGCGCACCGTACATCAGCGCACGCGGGTTGGGGTTGAAGACGTACGCAGGATACGCGTACCGCGAAGTGGACGTTGACGTGCACAAAGGGGAGCTGGTTGCCGTGCGCGGGCGCAACGGCAGCGGAAAGACGGCGCTTCTGCTCACGCTGGCGGGCCGCATGAAGCAGACGGAGGGAACGTTGAACGTGGGCGAATTCGAGCTGCCGCGCCAGCGCTCGAAGGCGGAGCGGCACGTGGGCCTGGGGTTGTTCAGCGGGTTGAACGACCTTCAGGACAGCTTGACGGCGGCATATGCGCTGGGAGCCGAGTTCGAGCTGTACGGTCGTAAGCCGCGCCGCGAGGCGGTTACGGACTACCTGCGGCAGTGGCAGCTGGGCGACGTGGCGAACGTGCGCGTGAAGGACCTCACGTCGCAGAAGCTGGCGCAGCTGGGCATCGCGCTGGCGTTCGTGGGCGAGCCCGATGCCGTGGTGGTGGACGACGTGGAGAGCCAGCTGACCATGTCGCAGTCGGAGGCTCTCGTCGATCTGCTGCTGGACGCGGCGCGCACGCGAAACGTCGCCGTCGTCGTGGGCGTGGTGGAGCGCGATCTGGCCGCCATGGCCGACGCGACGGTGTATCTGTCGAAGGATGGTGAGTAGCTCATGGCGTTCAAGGGACTCAGGTTCGCCGGCCTCGAATGGAAGAACATCACGGCATCGAAGATCATGTGGGTGGTCATCGCCGCCATCGCCATCATGCCGCTTCTGTACGGCGCGCTGTATCTGGCGGCGTTCCAGGATCCGTACGCGCGCCTGAACACGGTGCCCGTGGCCGTGGTGAACGAGGACAGGGGCGCGGTGATCGCCGCCGAGCAGCGCAACCTCGGCGACGATGTGGTGCAGCAGCTCAAGGATACCGACGACGGCCTGGGCTGGCACTTCGTGTCTGCCGACGAGGCGCGGAAGGGCCTCGAGGACGGCGAGTACTTCATGACGTGCACGATTCCGGCCGACTTCTCCGAGAGCATCGCCTCGGTCGACGGTTCCGCACCCGAGAAGGCTCAGTTGAAGATCGACTACAACCAGAGCGAGAACATGTTGGCGTCCCAGATCGGCGAGACGGTGTGGAAGGAAGTGCGCACGCGGGTGAGCGACACGGTGGCCGCCGAGTACTGGACGACCGTGCTCGGGCGCGTGGCCGATTCGGGCAAGGACATCCAGAAGGCCGCCGACGGTGCGGACGATTTGAAGAACGGCCTGGTCGCCGCGCACGACGGGAGCGTCGCCATCACGTCGAACCTCGGCACGCTCAAAGACGGCGCGCTGACGCTGGACACGGGCCTGGGCAGCCTCGTATCCGGCGCGTCGTCCCTCGACGGCGGCCTGGGCGCCTTGGCAGGCGGCGCGTTCGCGCTGAAGGACGGCACGCAGTCCCTCGTGGCGGGCGCGAGCCAGCTGAAAGACGGTGCCGGCCAGGTGGCCGCCGGCGCGAGCGACGTCGCGGGCGGCGCCGCAGCAAGCTGCAATCCGACGGCACCAGCAAGGTGGCCGCCGGCGCAAGCGAGCTGGCGAGCAAGACCGCGGGGCTCGATGCCCAGGCGGGGCAGTTGAACGACGGCGTGCAAACCGTGGTGGGCAGCATGGGCGATCTGGTGACCGCGCTGGGATCGGAAAACGATCCCCAAACGCTCGTAGGGGGATCGGGCGCCCTCGTCGGCGGGCTGGAAGGCTTGGCGAACGAGCAGACGGGCGCGCCCGCGTTGGCGGCCGGCGTAGGAGCCCTGTCGGGGTCCCTCGGCAGCTTGCAGGCGGGGGCTTCCGCGGCAAGCTCGTCTTTGGCGAGCGTGGATAAAGCGGCGATCATGGCAAGCGATATGAGCTCCGACGATAAGGAAGCGCTCCTCAAAGCTATTGGGACGGCGCAGGCGTACCTGGACGGAGCCGGGGGGCAAACGGGCGTCGTCGAAGGACTGGGGCAGGCGAAGTACTCGACCGACACCCTGCTTGCGCCCGGCGCTCAGAAGATCGCCGACAACGCGCCGACGCTTCTGGCGGGAGCGCAGGCCGTCAACGGCGGTCTCGTGCAGATGCGCGATTCCCTCGTGTCGAAATCCTCCGACCTCCAGGATCTTTCCGCCGGCGCGAGCCAGCTCGCCCAGGCGGCTCCCGAGCTCGTCGCCGGCATCGGTCGCATCGACGCCGGCGCCAACGAGGTGAACGCCAACATGTCCTCGCTTGTAGCCGGCTCCTCGAAGGTGGCGTCCGGCGCCTCGCAGGTGAACGACGGCGCGTCCTCGGCGGTGTCGGGTGCGAACCAGCTCGACGACGGAGCGGCGCAGCTTGTCGATGGCGTCCAAGCAGCCAAGAACGGTGCGGGTCAGCTGGTTGCCGGCACGCAAAGCGCCAAGGACGGTTCTGCGCAGATCGCTTCCGGCGCCGTGCAGTTGGAGGAGGGCAGCGGTACGCTCGCTTCGGGTCTGACCGACGCAGTGGACGGCTCCGGCGAGTTGTCCACCGCCCTCGCAGACGGCGCGAAGACCGCCGCCGAGCAGACGACGAACATCGACGGCAAGTCCGAGGTGATGAGCGATCCCGTCGAGCTTGCGAACGAGTACTACACCACCGTGAAGAACTACGGAACCGGATTCGCCCCGTACTTCATGGCGTTGGGTCTGTGGGTAGGCGGTCTTGTGGCAGGGTTCGTGTTCAAGCCGCTCAACAGCCGCCTCATCATGTCGGGCGCGAATCCGGTCACGGTGGCGTTCTCGAACTACCTGCCGGTGGCGTTCTTCTCGCTCATCCAGGCCACGCTGCTCATGGTGGTGCTTCAATTCGGCCTGCAGCTGCAAATCGACAACGTTCCCGCGTTCTACGCTATGGGCTACCTCACGGCTCTCGTGTTCGCGGCCATCATGCAGATGCTCATGGCGGCGTTCGGGTTCCCCGGTAAGTTCGTCGCCATCATCCTGCTTATGCTGCAGCTGACGGCTTGCGCGGGCACGTTCCCCATCCAGACGACGCCCGACTTCTTCCAGGTTATCAACCCGTACATGCCCATGACGTACGTGGTGCAGGGCATGCGCCAGATCATGACGGGATTGGATTACGGCACCGTGGGCTTCGACTGCTTCGTGTTGTTCGCAATCGGGGCTGCGTGCTTCGCGCTGACGTGTCTTGTGGCGTATCGCAAGCGCACGGTGCGTATGGAGGACTTGCATCCGGTGCTGCAGCTCGGCTAGTTTCCGACCTGCTACACTGGGGAATGACAGACGAACGGCCCGGCGACGGACGCCGGGCCGCGGGGGTGATGCGATGATGGGAACGAAGCGAACCGAGAAAGCGTGCGCGACGCGCAAGCAGCTGCTCGAAGCGGCGTTGGCGGTGATCGGCGAGAAGGGGTACTCGGCGGCCACGGTCGACGAGATAGTCGATGCGGCCGGCGTATCGAAGGGCGTGGCGTATTATCACTTCAAAAGCAAGGCCGTCATGGCCGAGAGCATCCTGGAAGAGGGGATCGGCGGGCTCATCGAGGGCTTCGAGCGCATCGCTGCGGAGGCTCCCACCGCGCCCGAGGCGCTTACCGGCATGGTGGAGCTGTTCGCCACGAGCATTTTCGAGAACAAGGCGTTCGGGCGCTTCTTCGTGTCCGAGCTGTGGCGCGAGGGTCGCGTGTGGTCAAGGTCCATGCGCGACTACGAAGGGCGCTTGTTGGACGTGTTGGAGGGTCAGCTGGCGCGCGGTCAGAGGGAGGGCTTCATCCGGTCCGAGATCGATCCAGCGTTCGAGGCCGTGGCGCTGATCGGCATGGTGCTGACCACCACGCTGTACTACATCGGCGACGAGAGCCCGCTGCTGGGCGCGCCGTCTCACCAGCGCGCAGGGGCACAGGCGATCGGAGGCAAAGACGGTTTCATCGCGCGTATCGTCGATTTCGTCCGACACGCCAACGCCTCCCCAGGGATGTTGGGGTAGGCGTGGCGAGAGCGTAAGCGGTTCGGAATTCGGCATCGTTCGCGATGCCGAATTTTTTTGTTGCCCTGTACTTCATGCCGATTCGTATCGTAGAATGTGAATATGGATCGGAATAGTCAACATTTGAAAGGAGAAATGAATATGTTGTTCTACAGCGAAGGGTCTACGTTGGGTATTTGCCATAGCATAGGGATAGGTTTTATTTGCTTCGATATCGGAATGCAGTCTTTGCCTGTGAAAAAGCCTGCTATGTAGAGAGTTGGTGCGGTTGCGTGATGAAGCCAATGCGTAGAATTGAAGACTCGCTTTCGAAGATGCGGGCGCTCGGTTCGAGGTTGAGCGTACTGTTCTTAGTTCTGTTCGTTGCGTTGTGCGCTTCATCAGCGGTGCTTATCGTCCTTGAGGTCTTAAGCTATATTTCCACAGCGACAGCGCCTGATCCGTATGTAGTGTTCCAATTTATATCATCTATGCTTATGAGCGTCGTTTACGGCGTCATGCTTTTGGTCATGAGAGGCGTTGCCAAAGATGTTTCTCGAGGGCGATCCCCTTTCACTTTTTCGCATGCTAGGCACATCAAAATCATCGCTTGGATGTTCGTCGTGTCGTTTGCCCTGAATCTTTTCATTTCGCCGGACTTTATTGAAATGATTCACGTTGGAAATGCCGACATCGGTCTTGTTTCCGATCAAGTTAGGCGATATCCAACGATCCATCTCGACGTCAAATCCGTCGTTGGGGCTGTCGTTTGCTTCTCGCTCTCTTCCGTTTGGAAGTACGGGGCTTTGCTGCAGGCCGATTCGGATGATTACCTGTAGGGGCTTGAATATGGCGAAGCACCTGATAGTCGAATTGGAAGCGGTGCTGCTCGAGAAGGGCAAAAGCAGCAAGGACCTCGTGCGCGCCACCGGGCACACGACCGTGAACGTGTCCAGGATACGCCAGGCGAAGATGCGCGGCATCAGGATGGACACCCTCATGGAAATCTGTCTCGAGCTGGATTGCCAGCCGGGCGATATCCTGAAGATCGTCACCGATGAGGAGTTCGATCGCCTCGTCGAAGAGCGTCGTAAAACGGGGGAGGCCCGCGTCAAGGCGGGCTTGAGGCGGACCGCCCCCGAGCGCGTGTACGAGATTGATTTGGATCTCGGGGGAGAGTAAGGGTTCCGTTCGCCGGAAGTGCCGGCTTCTTATCATCAAACGATAAAAATACTGATACCATTCCAGGCTGTCATTCTTGAATGAAGGAGGAATCACGGCTCGTCTCTCACTGTTTTTTCGCATGGTCGACGAAGGGGTCGTGTCCTTCTCGGTGGCGGCGAGCTTCTTGGCCGCCGTGCCCCTGTGCGCCATCCAGGGAAGCTGGCTTGCCGAGTGGTCTTTCGACCTGTTCTTCGCTACATGGATCTTGGCGTCCCTGGCGGCTTACCCTTTCGTTTGCGCACTGCTGAACGCTTACTTCCTGGCGGCTCTGCCTGTCGATCGCGAGCGGATGGCGGCCAGCGGGCGCATGGAGACGGCAACGATCGTCGCTGGGGCGTTCGGGCTGCTGTGCGCGGCGTGTCTGACGGATTCGTCTCGCATGGAAACGGTGTCGACGGCTGGGCGCACGTTCGTGGGCGCCGGCATGCTCGCGTGCCTGTTCTGGTATGCGACGGCTCGTTTCCGATCGAAATCGGCCGCGTCGCCGGGTTCGGAGGCTATGGCGGCGCTTTCGGCTTTGATCGTATCATCGACGACGTTCGGGCTGGTCTGCACGGTTGGGACGGGGCTTGTTTGGAAAATCCTCGTTCTGATGTACCCGCTCAATCTCCTGCTCGTCCTTGCGAAACTGGCCAAGGGGTCGAAGGACGCGGAGGCCGGCTTGTCGAACATGCGCCGCCGATTCCGTCGTTGACGAGAAAGATGCGTTTATTGAGCGGATGCGCGACTTCGGCCGACATGCATTCGCGCATGCGGAATCGGTGCGCTACACTATCGGCGAACCCGAGCACAAAGGAGCTAATCATGTGCGGAATCGTCGGATACACCGGAACGCGCCCCGTCAAGGACATCCTGATCGAAGGTCTGTCGCGACTCGAATACCGCGGCTATGACTCTGCCGGCATCGCCGTCGAGCAGGACGGCAAGCTGGAAGTCGTGCACTGCAAGGGGAAGGTGAGCGGCCTCGCGCAGCTCGTCGAGCCCCTCGAGCTGACCGGCACCTGCGGCATCGGCCACACGCGCTGGGCCACGCATGGCCGCCCCAGCGAGGCGAACGCGCATCCGCATACCTCCTGCGACGGCAGCGTAGCCGTCGTGCATAACGGCATCATCGAGAACTTCGCCGAGCTGCGCGAAGAGCTGGAAGGCCGCGGCCATACGTTCACGAGCCAGACCGACACCGAGGTCATCGCGCACCTCGTGGAGGAGAACCTGCGCGAAAGCAACGACCTCTTGCAGGCCGTGCGCGAGGCTGCCGACCGCCTGATCGGCGCCTATGCCATTGCGGCTATCAGCGACCAGGAGCCCGGCACCCTCGTGGCCGCGCGCAAGGACTCGCCGCTCGTGGTGGGGCTGGCCGAGGACGGCGCGCACGTGGCCTCCGATATCATCGCCATGATCGACGACACGCGCGACGTGGTGGTGCTCGCCGACGGCGATATGGCGAAGCTCACGCCGAATGCCGTCACGTTCTACAACGTGCGCGGCGAGGCGTACGAGCCCGAGGTGACGCACGTCGACTGGGATCTCGATGTGGCCGAGAAGGGCGGCTACCCCGACTTCATGTTGAAGGAGATCCACGAGCAGCCGCGCGTGATCCGCGACACGCTGGCGGGGCGCCTGGTGAACGGCGCGCTGTCCATCGACGAGCTGGACCTCACGCTGGAGGAGCTCAACCTTATCGACCGCGTGTACGTCATCGCCTGCGGCACGTCGTATCATGCGGGCCTCATCGCGAAGAACCTCATCGAGGGTTGGGCGCGCATCCCCACGGAAGTGGAGGTGGCCAGCGAATTCCGCTACCGTAACCCCATCATCACGCCGTCCACCCTGGTGGTGGCCGTGTCGCAGTCGGGCGAGACGGCCGACACGCTGGCCGCCATCCGCGACGCGCGCGTAAAGGGCGCGAAGGTGTTTCGGCATCACGAACGTGGTGGGCTCGCCCGTGGCGCGCGAGAGCGACGGCGTCATCTACACGAAGGCCAACAAGGAGATCGCGGTGGCCTCCACCAAGTCGTTCCTGGGCCAGGTGGTGTCGCTCACGCTGCTCGCCATGCTGCTTGCCCAGGTGAAGGGCAAGCTCAAGACGAACCAGGTGCGCCTGCTGTTCCACGAGCTGGCCGACACGGCCGAGCAGGTGGAGCGCATCCTGGCCGATTCCTCGTCCATCAATGAGGCGGCGCGCGCGTGCAAGGACGCGTCGAGCGCGCTGTTCGTGGGCCGCGGCATGGGCGCCGCCATCAGCTACGAGGGCGCGCTCAAGCTCAAGGAGATCAGCTACCTGCACGCCGAGGCCTATCCGGCCGGCGAGATGAAGCACGGCCCCATCGCGCTCATCGACGAGGGCTTCCCGGTCATCGCGGTGGCCACGAAGAGCCCCGTGTACGACAAGCTGGTGTCGAACCTGCAGGAGGCGAAGGCGCGCGGCGCCATGGTGGTGGCCATCGCCACCGAGGGGGATGAAGACATTCGACACCATGCCGACCATGTCATCTACATCCCGAAGGTGCGCGACGCGTTCAGCGCCATCACGGCCAGCGTGCCGCTGCAGCTGTTCGCGCGCGCCATCGCCGTCGAGCGCGGCTGCGACGTGGACCAGCCCCGCAACCTGGCGAAGTCGGTGACGGTGGAGTAGCGAACCTGTGGGACCGCGAATCCGCACGGCGGCGCTCAGTCGCTCAGACAGTCCTCGCTGCGCTGCGGAACTCGCTTGGTGAGCGCCACCGTGCGGATTCGCTCCGCAGTCGCCGGTCTTCTAACGGCGAATCGCCAGGTTGGATGCTGAGTCTTTAAAACCCTTTTTTTGGAACATGTGTGATTGGGGATTGTTGTGAGTGAGAACGAGAAGAGCGTGACCGAGGCGGCTTCGGCGGCGTTCGAGGGCGTCGAGGGCGCGGTGGGACTTGGCGTGGACATCGTGGAAATTGCCCGCATGCGCCGCATCTTGGAGCGCACGCCCAGCTTTCGCGAGAAGGTGTTCTCCGAGGAGGAACGCTCCTACTGCGAGTCCACGGCGAACCCCGAGGTGCATTACGCTACGCGCTTCGCCGCGAAGGAGGCCGTGCTGAAGGCGCTGGGCACCGGGTTCTCGCGCGGCATCGCCAACCACGACGTGGAAGTGCGCCGCAACGCGAAGGGTCGCCCCTTCGTGGTGCTGCATGGGCGCGCTAAGGAGGTAGCCGACGAGCAGAGCGTGCGCGAGCTGCCGCTGTCGCTTTCGTACACGCACACCGACGCCGTGGCCTGCGCGCTCGCCATCACGGAGGAGTCGGTCCGCGCCCAAGAGGAGCGCGTGAACCCTATGGAGGAGCTGGCGAAGCAGTTCAAGGAAGCTCGTAGCCTGCTGGACGAGATGGACGCGCCGAAGAAGGCCTCCGAGGATCCGGCAAACTGATCGTCCCGCGCGAGGCGCGCCGTTTCGAGAGTTCGCGCGGCGCGCCTGCATTCGCGGGTCGCACGGGTGAGCCCTCCTCGTCGAGGTGCCTCGTCCTTCCCCTGCATGGAAGAGATTCAACGCTATGCATGATTTTTCGTCAGCGCCATGTGCTTCGACCTGGGCTTTCCCTTTTTTGTCTCTGACAACAAGCTTCTAGAATCGTGCATAGCGCGCGATCTCTGCCATCCCGCCTCGCGTTCGCTGCTAGAGCATACGGACAAGCTCGTCCAGCCGCACGGCGGCCGACGCTAGGTGAAAAAGCGCACATGTCGCTCTCGGTCTCGTCTCGCCGCTCCCTTCGTCGAGCGTCTGAACCGATTCTTTATTTTGTTGAGTGAAAGGATTGAATTCCATCGGCGAACCTTCTAGTTTGGTTCGAACGAGCCATTGGCAAGCGAGGAGGCGCACGTTGACGCCAGAACACGAAACGCGCGGCAAGCACGAAGCGCAGCAACCGGCGCCGCAGCCAGCGCCGCGCCCGGCACCGCAGCGAACGCGGCGCATCGACTCGATCGACCCTCCCTTGGCCGACGGCGCGCCGGAAAGCTACGTGTCGTTCGTGCCCGCGTCGCGGGGCGGCCGACCGGGGCCGGTTCGCGGCGGGCGCCCGAGTCGGCGGACGGCGGCCGACAAGGGTCGTCGAACCGGAAGCCTCCGTTCGCGAAGAAGACCGGGCTCATTGCGGGCGGCGCGCTCGTCGCCGTGATCGCGATCGTCTACCTGGCGGGCGCGCTCGTGTTCATGGACCGCTTCATGCCCAACACCACGATCATGGGCAAGGACGTGTCGTTGAAAACCACCGCCGAGGTTCAGGATCTGTTGACCGACGTGGCGAAAAGCTACCAGCTGAGCGTGTCGGGCGAGGGGTTCTCGCTGACGCTCGCCTCGTCCGACATGGGCACGGCCGTCAACAGCAGCAGCGTGACGGATGCCATGCACGCCGATGCCAGCCCGTGGGCCTGGCCGGTCGAGGTATTCACCGTGCACGACGAAACCGACAAGCTGGTCACTTCGAACGGCAAGCTGGACGAAGCCGTGCGGAAGGCCGTCGAGGCGTTCAACGAGCAGGCCGAAGCGCCGCGCAACGCCGGGCTCGACTACGACAGCGGCGGCTCTCGGTTCGTCGTGCGCGCCGAGACCGTCGGCACTGCGCTCGATGCCGATAAGGTGGCCGAGACGGTGAACGCGGCCGTCGCTGCGATGGGGTCGAGCGCGACGCTGTCCGAGGATGCGTTGCAGCAGCCCACGCTGCTGTCCGACGATGAGCGTCTGGCGAAGGCGGCCGATGAGGCGAACAACCTGTTGAAAGCCGATTTCTCGCTGAAGCTGGGCGATACGCCCGTGGCGCAGGTGAATGCCGATGCCATCGCCGGTTGGGTGCGCTTGCACGACGACGTGACGGTGGGCGTCGACGAGGGGCTGGTGGCAGCCTGGGTGCAGGATCTGGCTTCGGCGTGCAACACCTACCAGGCGCGTCGCACGTTCACGCGCGCCGACGGCAAGGAGGTGACCGTGTCAGGCGGCGTATACGGCTGGATCATCGACAAGGGCAAGCTGCAAGAGGCGGTGACGAACGGCGTGGGTTCCGCGCAGACCGGCGACATGGCCATCCCTTGCGAACAGGAGGCGGGCGCCTACGACGGGCTGCACGGACGCGATTGGGGCAAGCGCTACGTCGACGTCGATCTGACGGAGCAGCACGCGCGCTTCTACGACGACGAAGGCTCGCTCGCGTGGGAGTCCGACGTGGTCACCGGCACGCCGGACGGCGAGCACGACACCCCGAGGCGGTCTACGTAATCAACGGCAAGGAGAGCCCGTCGAAGCTGATCGGCCAGATGAAGCCCGAGACGGGCGAGCCGGAATACCAGACCGAGGTGAAGGCCTGGATGCCGTTCGTAGACAACTACATCGGGTTTCATGATGCCGATTGGCAGCCCGCGTTCGGCGACTCGCGGTACAAGTCGGGCTACGGCAGCCACGGCTGCGTGAACCTGCCGCCGGAGAAGGCGGTGGAGCTGTACGACCTTATCAAAGTGGGCGACGTCGTGGTCAGCCACTGGTAGGATCGGCCGCCGCGGGTCTCGCCGTCATCCTGAGCGCAGGCGGCGAAGCCGCCGGAGTCGAAGGATCCCGTGCGGTGCCAACCGAGGGTCTTCCGGCTATCGCCGCACGGGATCCTTCGACTACGGCCTGCGGCCTTCGCTCAGGATGACAACCGTGTCAAAGGGACGGGTGATTCGACACGTTTTGAACCCTCGCTCGCTCAGGATGACGCGCTCGCGAGCTCGGCGATGGCGTCGGGGATGCAGGCGACGACGTCTTCCGCCGTCGCAGCGATGGTCGACCAGCGCGCCGCGGCGGCCAACCCGGCGCGGGCGTGCAGCTCGCGCCAGCACGGACGCCTCGAAGGGGTCGAGCCCCTGCGCCAGCAGCGCGGCCGTCATGCCGGCCAGCACATCTCCCGTGCCCGCCTTCGCCAACGCCGGAGTGCCGTGCGCCATGCGCACGTCTGCTCGCCGTCGGAGAGGTACGTGACGGGCCCTTTCACCACGGCGATCACGCCATAGGCGAGCGACAGCGCCTCGGCGAGCGCGCAGGGATCGTCGACAGGCAGGTCGGAAGGGGCGTGCGAGGCGCGCCGCCTCTCCGGCGTGCGGCGTGACCACGGTGGGGTTCCCGTTGAGGAAGCGCCGCCTCAGCAAGCGTCGCCCTTTTGCGGAGACGAGCGCGTCCAGGCCGGTGCCGTCCACCAGCACGGGCGCGTCGGCGTGCTTCAGCACGAAGTGAACGAGCTTCTCGGCTTCGACGTCTTCTGCGTCGAAGCCGCAGCCGACGAGGTAGGCGCGCGGTTTGCCGGGCTTCGCGGCCGGAAGGTTCGCCTTGAGAGCCGCGCGCGGGCGCACCACGAGCGAGGGCCGAAAGCCTTGCACGAGCGGGACGGCCGACGGACTGGTGAACACCTCGGTGTAGCCGGCGCCCATGCGCTGGCCGGCGTAGGCCGCCAGGCACGCTGCGCCCGGATAGCGCTCGCTGCCCACGATGGCGGCCAGCGTGCCGCGCGAGTACTTGTTCGCGTCGTCGGCCGGCAGCGGCACGAGGGCCACCAGCTCGTCGTTGCTGTATTCTCGAACGTTCTGCATGGTCGTACCGCCCTGTCTTCCGAGGAACCGCGTGCTCGCATTCTACCGCGTATCGCGCCTGAGCGCGACTGCGGGTCGAATCGGCGACAACGCGTCGAATTCGCCCGTAACCGTACGTAAACGGTTGCGCGAACTGGGGGTTCGGACGTGCCGCTGCGCTAGAATGGCGGTAAACAACCAAGGCGCCGCACCGGTTTTCGGACGTGTTGCGCGGCGCGGTCGCCGCGACCAAGGAGCAATCTCATGGATACGACCAACAAGCACGACTGGGGCCTCGTCATCGCGGGCGTCCTGCTCGTCATCTGCAGCATGTTCTTCCTTTTCGCGCCGGGCTTGGCGCTGGTCACCATCACGGTGATCGCCGGCGCGGCGTTTCTGGTGTCGGGCATCTTCGACATCGTCAACTACTTCCGCTTCCGCCGGGCCATGGACCTGTCGGGCTGGGCGCTGGCCTACGGCGCGCTCGACATCGTGCTGGGCATCCTGTTTTTGGTGAACCCGCTGGTGTCGGCCGGCGCGCTGGCGTGGTTCATCGGCGCGTTCTTCATCGTGTTCGGCGTGTTCGAGGTCGTCGGCGCGTTCAAAGTGCGCAACATGGGCGTGTCGATGTGGGGTTGGATGCTGTTCTCGGGCATCGTCGGGGCGCTGTGCGGTCTGACGTTCTTCATCGCTCCGGCCATGCTGGGCGTGTTCCTGTCGGTGTTCATCCTAATGCGCGGCGCGTCGCTCATCTTCTACGGCTGGAACGCCGGCAAAGCCATGGCGGCGTAGCGCAAGCGCGCTACCGTGGAGCGTTTGCTGAAACCCCGAGCCGAGCGCGCAGCGTTTCGCGGCTCGTGGTAGAATTCCGAAGAAAACAGGCGAAGGCCCCGATCGTTTCGGGGCCTTCTTCCCGATTGCACGAAACGGTGGCGAATATGGCAGACGAACAGCAGACTTTGCTCGACGAGCAGGCGCTTGCGGAAGCGACCAACGATCCGGCGGCGCGCATCGACGCGCTTCGGCGCGAGATCGAGCATCACAGCTACCTGTACTACGCCAACGACGCGCCCGAGATATCCGACGCCGCGTTCGACTCGCTCATGCGCGAGCTGCGCGAGCTGGAGGCCGCGCATCCCGAGCTGATCGACCCGTCCAGCCCCACGCAGCGCGTGGGCGGCTACGTGGGCGAGCAGTTCGCTCCCGTGCGCCATGCCCGGCGCATGTACTCGCTGGACAACGCCATGGACCTGGACGAGCTGGACGCGTGGATCGAGCGTGTGACGGAGGCGTTCGGGCGCATGGTGCCCGTGGTGTGCGAGCTCAAGATCGACGGCTCGTCCATCGCGCTCACGTACGAGGACGGCCGCCTGATGCGCGCCGCAACGCGCGGCGACGGCACCACGGGCGAGGACGTCACCGCCAACATGCGCACGGTGAAGGACGTGCCGCTGCGCCTGCGCCAGGGCGCGCTGGGCGGCTTGCGCGACGCGGACGCGCCGGTGGAGCTGCGCGGCGAGGTGTACATGCCGAAGTCCAGCTTCGACGCGCTGAACGTCGCAGCCGTCGAGAACGGCAAGCAGGCGTTCGCGAACCCGCGCAACGCCGCCGCCGGCAGCCTGCGCCAGAAGGACCCGTCTATCACGGCGAACCGCGACCTGTCCACCTTCATCTACGCGGTGGCCGACGAGCGCGCCCTGAACGCAGAGGGCCAGTGGGAGCTTTTGGCGTGGCTGCGCGAGGCTGGCTTCCACGTGAACCCCGACGTCGAGCTGTGCCAGACTCGCGAGGAGGTGCACGCGTTCTGCGAGCGCGCCGTGGCGCGGCGCGAGGACCTGCCCTACGAGATCGACGGCGTGGTGGTGAAGGTGAACTCGTTCGCGCAGCAGGAGTCGATGGGCTACACGGCCCGGGCGCCGCGCTGGGCCGTCGCGTTCAAGTTCCCGCCCGAGGAGAAGACCACGCTGTTGCGCGATATCACCGTGCAGGTGGGACGCACCGGCAAGCTGACGCCCGTGGCCGAGCTCGATCCCGTGGTGGTCGCCGGCTCCACCGTGGCGCGCGCGACGCTGCACAACGAAGACGAGGTGCAGCGCAAGGACGTGCGCGTGGGCGACACCGTCATCGTGCGCAAGGCCGGCGATGTGATCCCCGAGGTGCTGGGGCCGGTGCTGGCGCTGCGCCCCGCCGATGCCGTACAGTGGGAGATGCCGCGCACGTGCCCGTCGTGCGGTTCGCCCGTTATCCGCGAGGAGGGCGAGGTGGACTTCCGCTGCATCTCCATCGACTGCCCGGCCCAAGCGCTGGAGCGTTTGCTGCATTGGGCCAGCCGCGGCGCCATGGACATCGACGGCATGGGCGAGGAGATCGTGTCGCGCCTGGTGGAGAGCGGCCGTTTGAGCGACGTGGCCGACTACTACACGCTGGACGAGATGGAGCTGTCGCTTCTGGACATGGGTCGCGTGAACAAGGACGGCGAGCCCATCCGCCTGGGTTCCACCGTGGCGAAGAAGCTGGTGGCCGCCATCGACGAGAGCCGCACGCGTCCGTTTGCCCGCGCGCTGTTCGGGCTGGGCATCCGCCACGTGGGCAAGACCATCGCCGAGCTGCTGGCGGCGGCGTACCCGTCCATCGAGGCGCTGATGGAGGCCTCGGAGGAGGATCTGGCCGCCATCGACGGCGTGGGCCCGAAGATCGCGCGCAGCGCGTATTTGTTCCTGCGCACGCCCGACAACGCCGCCGTCATCGAGCGCTTGCGCTCGCACGGCGTGGCGCTTGCGGACGAGGCCGCGGACGCGGGCGAGCAGCTGCCGCAGACGCTGGCGGGGCTCACGTTCGTGCTGACGGGCTCGCTCGTGGAAAGCGGGATGACCCGCGACGAGGCGGGTGCCGCGCTCAAAGCGCGAGGCGCGAAGGTCAGCGGCAGCGTGTCGAAGAAGACGAGCTTCGTCGTGGCAGGCGAGGCCGCCGGAAGCAAGTACGACAAGGCCGTCGCCCTCGGCGTCCCCGTGCTGGACGAAGCCGCCCTGCTGCGCATCCTCGAAACCGGCGAGGCTCCGGAGTAGGACGCCCGGGCTCCGTCGCGCCCCGATGTTTCACGGGGAGCATTGCTCGGATGCTCCGCTTGGTGCATGAGGCTCGACGAGGATCCGTCTCCGACGGATCCGATGTCCTGCGGATGACCCCCATGCATCCTTTTGCTTTCGAAAAGGCAAAAAGTCATCGAATTCGGAAGAAAGAACGTTTACCGCAAGGTCTCGGATCGTTCTGGCAGGAGGAGGCGTTGTTGCGACCAGGCATTATGAGGAAAATCGTTTCGCGTCGTGATAGCGGGCTGCGCCCCGTCTTCCGAATTCGATGCTTTCTTGCCATCGGCTCCCTTGTCGGATGTCGGCAGAAGGAATCCGTCGATGTTTCACGTGAAGCATTCGTACGTTTGGCTTGCGTTCGCCCTTCTTCGTCTGCCGTTCGCCCGGGGGAGTTACGGAAATGAAATTCGTAACATTCGAAAGGAGCCCCCTCTGGTATAGTGTGTTACGCAATTCGAATACGTAACACCTATGGCGGATTCAAGGCGCCGAGGCGTTGAGGGAAGGGAACGGAAGCATGGCAACACTCACGCGACGCGATTTCGCGAAACTGACGGGTGCGACGGCGGCGACGCTGTCGTTGGGCGGGCTGCTGGCAAGCTGCGCGAGCGGCGAGGCCGAGAAGCCGGCCGAAGGCGCGACGGAAGGTGCGGCCGACAAGGCCTCTTCGCAGGTTATCGTCTCGATGACCACCGGATCCGAGCCGGCCGCCGGCTTCGACCCGATGGTGTCGTGGGGCTGCGGCGAGCACGTTCACGAGCCGCTGATCCAGTCCACGCTGATCACCACCGATGCGGACCTCAACTTCAAGAACGACCTCGCCACGTCCTACGAAGCGTCCGAAGACGGCATGACCTGGACGTTCACCGTCCGCGACGACGTGAAGTTCACCGACGGCACCCCGCTCACAGCGCGCGACGTGGCCTTCACCATCAACGGCATCTTGAACTCGGAAGCATCCGAGTGCGACATGTCCATGGTGAAAGAGGCCGTGGCCACCGACGACGCCACCGTCGTCGTGCACATGGAGAAGCCGTTCAACGCGCTGCTGTACACGCTGGCCGTGGTGGGCATCGTGCCCGAGCACGCCTACGGCGACACGTACGGCGACAACCCCATCGGCTCGGGGCGCTACATGCTGGAGCAGTGGGACAAAGGCCAGCAGGTCATCCTCAAGGCGAACCCCGACTACTACGGCGAGGCGCCGAACATCCAGCGCGTCGTGGTAGTGTTCATGGAAGAGGACGCCTCGCTTGCGGCGGCGAAGTCCGGACAGGTCGACGTTGCATACACCTCGGCGACGTTCGCGGCTCAGCAGCCGAGCGGCTACGACTTGCTGAACTGCGCGTCGGTCGACTCTCGCGGCATCTCGCTGCCGGTGATTCCGGCGGGCGCCATGAAAACCGACGAGAAGGGCGAAGCGGCGGCCGGCAACGATGTCACGTGCGACCTGGCCATTCGCCAAGCCATCAACTACGGCGTCGACCGCGACAAGATGATCGACAACGTGCTGAACGGCTACGGCACCGTGGCCTACAGCGTGGGCGACGGCATGCCGTGGTCCTCGCCCGACATGAAGTGCTCCACCGATGTCGAGAAGGCGAAGAAGCTGCTCGACGACGGCGGCTGGACGGCCGGTGCGGACGGCATCCGCGAGAAGGACGGCACGCGCGCTGCGTTCAACCTGTACTACTCGGCCGGCGACACCGTGCGCCAAGGTATCGCCGAGGAGTTCACCAACCAGATGAAAGAGCTGGGCATCGAAGTATCCATCAAGGGCGCCAGCTGGGACGATCTGTACCCGCATCAGTTTACCGATCCGGTGGTGTGGGGCTGGGGCACGAACGCGCCCACCGAGATTTACAACCTGTTCTACTCCAAGGGCACGGGCAACTACGCCTGCTACACGAGCGAAACCACCGACAAGTACCTCGACGAGGCGCTGGCCCAGCCTACTGTGGAAGAGTCGTTCGATCTGTGGAAGAAGGCTCAGTGGGACGGCCAGTCCGGCATCGCGCCGCAGGGGGACGCGCCGTGGGTGTGGTTCGCGAACATCGACCACTTGTACTTTGCGAAGGACAACCTCAAGATCGCGAAGCAGAAGCCTCATCCGCACGGACACGGCTGGTCGCTGGTGAATAACGTCGACCAGTGGTCCTGGGCGTAAGTCTATTGTGCTCGACGCGGGAGGGGCGGGCAACATCCAGTCGCTCGGCAGTCCTGCTCGCGCGAAACGCCCACTGGGCGTTTCGGCTCGTGCGGAACTCGCTTTGTGGATGCCGCCCGCCCCTCGCGCTGACTGCGGTGGACTTGCGCGTTGGGGGACTGGGCGCCGTTTGCGCTTGTTGAGGGGGATTGTTGTGAGGTTTTTTTACTAGTGAGGGTATAGTAGGCGCATGCCGCGATTTGTTGTTCGGAATATCTTGAAATTTCTGCTGCTCATGCTTGCGGTGAGTTTGGTTACGTTTGTGCTGGTCAGCGTTTCTCCTATCGATCCGGTGCAGGCGAACGTGGGGCAGACGGCCTATATCAACATGAGCGAGGCGAAGCGGGCGCAACTGGCCGAATACTGGGGTGTGAACACGCCTTTGTGGGAGCGCTACGCCAACTGGTTCGTCGACCTTCTGCACGGCGATCTGGGGACATCGCTGCGCTTCAATGCGCCGGTGATCGACGTCATCGCCACGCGGGCGGTGAACTCGCTGGCGCTCATGGCCACGGCTTGGGCGGTCAGCGGCGTGCTGGGCTTCGCGTTGGGCATCCTCGCGGGCGCGAACCGCGGCCGTCTGATCGACCGCATCGTGAAGGGGTACTGCTTCCTGTTGGCTTCGGTGCCCACGTTCTGGCTGGGGCTGCTGTTTCTCATCGTGTTCTCGGTGCAGCTGGGGTGGTTCCCGTTCGGCTTCTCGGTGCCCATCGGGGTGTCGGCGGCCGATGTGACCTTTGCCGACGCGCTGCATCATCTGGCGCTGCCAGCGCTCACGCTGTCGGTGATCGGCGTGGCGAACATCGCGCTGCACACGCGCGAGAAGACTATCGACGTGCTGGAAAGCGATTACGTGCGGTTCGCCCGTGCGCGCGGGTTGAGCACCTGGGGCGCCCTGCGCCACCACGGCCTGCGCAACCTCGCGCTGCCCGCGCTCACGTTGCAATTCGCGTCCATATCCGAGATATTCGGCGGATCGGTGCTGGTGGAGCAGGTATTCTCGTATCCGGGTCTGGGGCAGGCGGCCGTCACGGCCGGCCTCGGCGGCGACGCGCGCGCGTCGTGGCTGTGCGCGCCTATTCTCCGCCGCCTTCGTGTTCACCGGCAACCTGATAGCCAGCACGCTGTACGGCGTGGTGGATCCCCGCATGCGCAAGGGGGCTGCTCATGGCTGACGAGCGCGTTGAAACCTGCTTAACCTGCGAGTCCGCCGTCGGGTTCGGCAGTTCCCAGTCGCTCGGCAGTCCTGGCTCGCACGAAACGCCCACAGGGCGTTTCGGCTCGATGGGTGCGGCGCCGCGGAGCGAAGCGCAGCAAGTCCCCGAAGGGGAAACTCGCTTGGTGGGAACTGCCGAGCCCAACGGCTCCAAGGATGCCGCGCCGCCCCTTCTGCATGCTCCTCGCGCGGCTCGGGTGGGGAATAGGAGGTTGACGCTGGCGGCATTACGGTGCTTGGCGCGCTGGCGGCTGTGGTGGTCGCGGGGCTCGTCGTCGCGGATGCGGCTACGGCAACCGACTTCTCGATGAAGAACCTCGCTCCCAGCTTCGCCCATCCTTTCGGCACCGACTGGATGGGGCGCGACATGCTGCTGCGCACGCTGGCGGGGCTGTCCACCAGCGTGCTGGTGGGTCTTCTGGCCGCGGGCGTGTCGTCCATCATCGCGCTGGTCATGGGCGCGGTGGCGGCGCTGGGCGGGAAGAAGGCCGATGCCGCGGTCACCTGGCTCATCGACCTCATGCTGGGCATCCCCCATATCGTGCTGCTCATCCTCATCTCGTTCGCGTTGGGGAAGGGCTTCTGGGGCGTCACCATCGGCGTGGCCGTGACGCACTGGCCCAGCCTCGCGCGCGTCGTGCGCGCCGAGATCCTGCAGTGCAAGCAGTCGACGTTCGTGGCTGCGGCGCGGCGGCTGGGGCAGACTCCTCTGCGCATCGCGGCGAAGCACATGGTTCCTTACGTGCTGCCCCAGTTCATCGTGGGGTTGATTCTGCTGTTCCCGCACGCCATCCTGCACGAGGCCGCCGTGACGTTCCTCGGCTTCGGTCTGCCGCCCGAGCAACCCGCCATCGGCGTGATCCTCAGCGAGTCGATGGCGTACCTGTCGGCCGGCATGTGGTGGCTCGCCGTGTTCCCGGGTCTCGCGCTCATCGCGACCGTGCTGCTGTTCGACCTGGCGGGATCCAGCCTGCGCAAGCTCGTCGACCCGCACAGCGCGCAGGAATAGGAGGCCGTCATGGACGAAGCGAACCGCAAGAACCCGCTTGAAACGGACGGCAGGAACCCGCTGCCGGAGCATCTGGCCGCTCGCGAGCGGGCGCTGTACGAGGCCGCTGCCGAGCTGGAGCGCCTGACCGACCAGCTGTTCGGTGCGGAAGGCGCCGGCCGCGACTGCGCGATAGCGTCCGAGGATCCGATCGACGGCCTCGCGCCCGACGTCGTGCCGCACGAGGCTCTTTCGCACAAAGACGCGCAGGTGCACCACCATCATACGCACGCGCCCGTTTCCCGCCACGAGCACGGCCACCACCTGCTGCAGGTGGAGGACCTCAGCGTGGGGTTCCGCATGTACGACGAGGACGCCCCCTTCTTTCGCGCGAAGCAGCGCGAGGTCGAGGTCATCCATTCTTTAAGCATCTCCGTACATGCGGGCGAGATCGTGGCCGTGGTAGGCGCGTCGGGTTCCGGCAAGACGCTTTTGGCCGATGCCGTGTTGGGGCTGTTCGAGCCGAACGCCACGGTGCGCGGCCGCGTCTGGTTCGACGGCGCGCAGCAGGATGCGGCGTCGCTTTCCGCGCTGCGCGGCCACGGCATCTCGCTGGTGCCGCAGAGCGTGAACAACCTCGACCCGCTCATGAAGGTGGGCCGTCAGGTGGAGGGCTTCGCGCGCGCACACGAGTCGCGCGCCGAGCGTCGTCGTCGGCGCGCGCAACTGTTCGAGCGCTACGGACTGCCCGAGGACACGGCGGGGAAGTATCCGCACGAGCTGTCGGGCGGCATGGCGCGCCGCGTTCTTTGTGCTGCGCGCTCATGGACGACCCGCGCGTCATCGTGGCCGACGAGCCCACGCCCGGCCTCGACCTGGATCTGGCCGTGCGCGCGCTCGACGACTTCCGCGCCTTCGCCGACGCGGGCGGCGGCGTGATGCTCATCACGCACGACATCGAGCTGGCCCTGCGCGTGGCCGACCGCGTGGCGGTGTTCCGCGACGGCACGGTGGTGGAGGAGACGGCAGTTGCGAACTTCGCGTCTCCCGACCTGCTGCAGCACCCGTTCAGCCGCGAGTTGTGGCATGCGCTTCCCGAGCACGCTCGAGGCGCCGGGCGGGTCGACGGAAGGGGGTTCCCATGCTTGAGGCGCGCGGCATAACCTATGCGTACCCCGGCGCGCGCACGCCGCTGTACCGCGACTTCGACTTGGCCGTCGGCCCTGACGAGCGCGTCGCCCTCAGCGCGCCGTCCGGCTTCGGCAAGACCACGCTGTGCCGTATGCTGGCCGGATACGATCGTCCGCAGAAAGGCGAGATCCTCGTGGACGGCGCCCCGCTGCCGAAGCGCGGCACGTGTCCCGTGCAGCTGATCCTGCAGCATCCCGAAACCGCCGTCGACCCGCGCATGCGCATGAGTCAAACGCTGGCCGAAGCAGGAGAGGTGCCTCAGCGCTTGCTGGACGACCTGGGCATCCAGAAACGGTGGCTCGCGCGTTTCCCGCACGAGCTGTCGGGCGGCGAGCTGCAGCGCTTCTGCATCGCCCGCGCGCTGGCGGCGAACCCGCGCTACCTTGTGGCTGACGAGGTGTCCACCATGCTGGACGCTGTCACTCAGGCGCAGATCTGGCGTTTTCTCGTGGAGGAAACGCAGGCTCGCGGCATCGGCCTCGTGTTCGTGTCCCATTCGCACGCGCTCACCGAGCGCATCGCCACCCGCGTGGTGGATTTGGCGATGAGGTAGGCCGCGAGCGCTCTCGGAAAAATTACGCTTCCGGTATATATTCGTGTTTGACTATAATCTTTGATAGGAATAGTATGGACGAAGCCCGGGAGCGATGCGGCCCTCGCGGGCCGGCCTCGTCGCCGGTTCGGGCTCCATCGAAAAGAGAGCGAGGGAAGGTCATTATGAGGAAACGTATCCGCGTCGTGTTGGCGTCTGTGTGCGCGTTCGCCCTGGTGGGCGCATTCGCGCTGGCAGGCTGCTCGTCGAATACCGAGCAACAAGCCGGCGAGACGCAGAAGCCCGCCGAAGAGCAGGCCAAGTCGGAGAGCCATGAGGCCGTGGAGCTGCAGCTGTTCGCCGCGAACTCGCTGTCGAAGGCCATGGACGCTGTACAGGAGCTGTACACGCAGGATCATACCTGGGTGACGTTCAAGGACACGCAGTATCTGTCTTCGGGCGAGCTGAACGAGCAGCTTGCCGGCGGCGCGTACGCCGACGTGCTGATCTCCGCCTCCAAGGGCAAGATGGACGATGCCGTGGAGAAGGGCTATGTCGACGAGGCGACTCGCTTCGACATGTTCAAGAACGACCTCGTGATGGTTGCCGGTGAGGATTCCGAGCTTGCCGCCAAGTACGCTGATCAGAGCTTCACGCTGGACGACCTTGCCACCGGCGATTACACAGTGGCTGTGGGCGATGCCTCTGTGCCGGCCGGCAACTACACCAATCAGGCGCTTTCCACCGTCGGTTGCTTCATCGACGCCGACGGCAAGACCGGCAAGGACAGCGCCGGCACCGACGGCTCCTACGATGGAACGCCGCTCGAGGGCAAGGTGAACTTGCAGAGTTCCGTGGGCAACGTGTGCAAGCAGGCGCAGTCCGGAGCCGTGGACGTGGCGTTCGTGTACAGCTCCGACGTGTACCGCTTCGGCGGCGTGAAGGTTATCGGCGTCGTCCCGGACGACACGCACAAGAACATCATCTACCCGGCTGCCATCTGCAAGGACTCCACGCAGGCCGAGGCTGCAAACGAGTTCATCGAGTGGGCTACCACCAACGCCGATGCCAAGAAGCTTTGGCAGGAGTGGGGCTTCGAGCTGGTTTCCTAGACTAGGCGCACATACGGTATAGTGACAAGGAAAGGATGGGATCGTACACGCCCATCCTTTCCGTGCGACAAGGACGATCTTATGGACAACACTCTAATCGACCGCATCGTTGGCGTCTTCTCTCGCGCTGCGATGCCGATCGTCTCATGCGCTTTGGCAATGGCGATCGCTTTCATCCCCGGCACCGCCCTTGCTGGCGCCGATGACGAAGGCGATCTCGACGCGCCGAATGCGGCAGCGGGTGGCACATCGGCGCAATCGGCGCAGGAGGACACGGCGATCGACGATGCCGTGAACATCGCCGCCGACGGGAAATCGGCTTCGGTCGAAGGCAGCCCCTTCGCGCTCGAGGATTTCTCGCGTTCCCAGGTGGGCAGCAACAGCGACGTGAACGGCGTCTATGCAGGTTACCGCTATTTCGTCTCGGACGAGTCGGGTAGTCTCGCGGTTGTCGCCGCCGACGAGCTCACCGTGGTCCACGTGCCGCCCGAGACTGCGCAGGCTGTGGGATTCGACGCCGAATCGTCCGAGAGCCGAGGTTTCCTCAAGCAGTTGCTCGTGGCTCTCGACGCGCAGAATTCGAAGGGCGGCGCGACGTTGTCCGCCGAGGGAGAGTGGGCGTTCACCGGAGAGCCTGAGTTCGAGCGGGACGGCGTGGTCTACAAGTTCGACCAGGAGCTCAAGCCCGGCGAGTTCTACGTCTGCGTCGTCGGTGCAGACGGCTCCGACGTGACGCAAGCGTCGAATCCGTCCTATGTGCGGCTCACTCATGCCGACTTCGCCACGCTCGCGTCTGCCGACCAGGTGAGCGTGATCGGGGCCCCCCGAGGGCTTCGAGGCGTTGGCGTCGTTCTTGAAGGGCATCGACTACAGTCCGTTGTGGGTGACGCTGAAGACGACGCTCACGGCTATCGTGTTCATCTTCGTCCTGGGGCTTTTGGCCGCGTACTTCAGCCTGCGCATCCCCGCGCGGGCGCAGGATATCGCCGATTCCATCTTCACCATCCCCATGGTGCTGCCGCCCACGGTGTGCGGCTTTCTGCTGCTGCTGGCGTTCGGCAAGAACACCGCGGTGGGGCAGTGGTTCATCGACATCGGCTTCCCGCTGATATTCAGCTGGCAGGCCACCGTGCTGGCGGCCGTGGTGGTGGCGTTCCCGCTGATGTACCGCAGCGCGCGCGGCGCGTTCGAGAACCTCGATCCGAACATGCTGGACGCGGCCCGCACGTTGGGCTGGAGCAACGCGAAGATATTCTTCAAGCTGATGCTGCCGCTGTCGTGGTCGTCCATCGCGGCGGGCACCGTGCTGTCGTTCGCGCGCGCCCTCGGCGAGTTCGGTGCGACGCTGTTTCTGGCCGGCAACTACCTGGGAATCACGCGTACCATCCCCATCGCCATCTACTTCGAGTGGATGAACGGCAACACCGACGTGGCCATTTTCTGGACGGTTGTCATCATGGCGTTCAGCTTCGTGGTCATCCTGTTCATCAATCTGTGGAGCAGGCGCACCACGAGCTATCGCAGGGGGATGGAAGCGTAATGAGCCCTGCCATCCTGAGCGCAGCGCGCAGCGCGGAGTCGAAGGATCCCGCGCGGCGCAAGCCGAGTGTCTTTGGGAAGGAATTGCCGAAATGAGTCTCGAAGTCAACATACGCAAGTCGTTCTCGTCGTTCACGTTGGACGTGGCGTTCGAGGCAGGGGACGAGACGCTGGGGTTTTTGGGCGCATCGGGATGCGGGAAGAGCCTTACCATGCGCTGCATCGCTGGCATCGAGACGCCTGACGAGGGACGCATCGTGGTGAACGATCGGGTGTTCTTCGATTCCGAGCGGAAGATCAACCTCACGCCGCAGCAGCGCAAGACGGCGCTGCTGTTCCAGAGCTACATGCTGTTCCCGAATCTGACGGTGGCCGAGAACGTGGCCGCGGGCATCGGGCGCGAGGCGTCGAAGGCCGACCGCGACGCGCTGGTGGCCGCAGAGCTCAAGCGTTTCGGGCTGGAAGGGTTCGACCGGCGCTATCCGGCTCAGCTGTCGGGCGGCCAGCAGCAGCGCGTGGCGCTCGCCCGCATGCTGGCGGCGCGTCCGGGCATCCTCATGCTGGACGAGCCGTTCTCGGCTCTCGACGCGCACTTGAAGAGCGTGCTGGAGCAGAACCTGGTCAGCCTGTTCGATGCGTTCCACGGCACGGTGCTGTACGTCAGCCACGACATCGACGAGGCGCTGCGCTTCTGCGACCGCATCGCGGTGGTGGAGGCCGGGCGCATCACCGAGACGGGCACGGGCGACGACCTGGTGAACCGTCCGCAGTCGCTGGCCGGCGTGAAGCTGTCGGGCTGCAAGAACGCCACGGCGGCTGTTCGCGCGGGCGAGCGTAGCGTGCGTTTGCCGAAGTGGGGCATCGAGGCCGCGACGAGCGCGGCGGTGCCCGAGGACGTGAAGGCGCTCGGCGTGCGCGCGTTCTTCCTGCAACGCGTCGACGGCCCTGGCGAGAACTGCTACCGCGTGCGCGTGGATCGCGTCAGCGACTCGCGCTTCGAGCGCACGGTGCTGCTGGGCTTTCTCGATCGCGACGAGAGCGAGGCTCCCACGGTGTCGCGCACGGACGACGAGATGAAGTATCTGCACCAGCACCTGTTCTGGCGCGTCGACAAGCTGGCCGTGCCCGTCGACGAGCTGCCGCACGAGGGCGAAGAGCTGTGGATTCGCATCCCCCCGGACAAGGTGTACCTCGTGTCGCGCTAGAGACGCCCTCGCGCGCAGGTAACGGTGGCGAGGAGCGGCTCGGTGACCCACGCTCTAACGCGCTTCGCCCGTGTATTCAGCGCGCGCCGATCCTTTCGCGATATTGCGCCATGCGGTGATCCGAGGATGGCCTATACTGTATCCTCAGACGAGAAGGGAGTGCGTCCTGTGAAAGACAGCCATGGTCGTACCATCGACTATTTACGCATATCGCTCACCGACCGCTGCAATTTCCGCTGCATCTACTGCATGCCCGAAGAAGGCGTGCAATCGCTCGCGCACGAGGACATCCTGCGCATCGAGGAGATCGAGGAGGCGGTGCGCGTGGCGGCGGGCATGGGCATCCGCAGCATCCGCCTGACGGGCGGCGAGCCTCTCGTGCGCCTCGGCGTGGTGGATCTCGTGCGCGCTATCGCGCATACGCCCGGCATCGAGAACGTATCGATGACCACGAACGGCGTGCTGCTGCCGAAGATGGCGGCCGACCTCAAGGAGGCGGGCCTGTCGCGCGTGAACATCTCGCTCGATACGCTCGATCCCGAGCAGTTCAAGCAGATCACGCGCCGCGGCGAGCTGCAGCAGACCCTCGATGGAATCGATGCCGCGTTGGCGGCCGGCTTCAACCCCGTGAAGATCAACGCGGTGGCCGTGCGCAGCCTCGACCAGGACTACCTCGCGTTCGCGAAGCTGTCCATCGATCGCCCTCTGCACGTGCGGTTCATCGAGTACATGCCCGTGGGCGAGAGCTCCGGCAGCCACGGCTGCGGCTGGGGCAAGGACGACGTCGTGCCCAGCGAGGAGCTGTTCGAGACCATCAACGAGCGCGCCCGCGCCGCGGGGATGGACGAGCTGGTGCCGGCCGGCAACGACCGCCCGCTCGGGTGGGGGCCCGCGCGCTACTTCGAGTTCCCGAACGCGCAGGGCACGGTGGGCTTCATCAGCCCGCTGTCGCGTCACTTCTGCAGCGAATGCAACCGACTGCGGTTGACGGCCGACGGCAAGCTGCGCCCGTGCCTGTTCTCGGACGACGAGTACGACGTACGCACCGCGCTGCGCGCCGGAGACAACCAGGCGGTGCGCGCCGTGTTCGCCGAGGCCTTGGGGGCGAAGCCCGACGAGCATCACGACAAAGTAGGCACCGAACGCGGCATGTCGCAAATCGGCGGCTAAGAGGTTCCGCTTGCCTACGGCAAGCGGAACCTGCCGACGCTGCGCCGAGGAGCAAGTCCCCGAAGGGGGGGCCGAAGGGACGAGGCGTGCCGCCTTCGCGCGATCCCAAGGGCTCGCGTACCGAAGTACGCTTCGCCCTTGCGATCCCCCGAATTCGACGCACCTCGTCCCTTCTCGCTGGCTTACTACGCCAACCTGCGACCTTCCAACCTGCAAGATACCGAACCAAGGAGACACCCATGACCGAGCAACAGCTGACCCATATCGACGAGCAGGGCGACGTGCGCATGGTGGACGTGTCGCAGAAGGCCGACACCGAGCGCGTCGCCGTGGCCGAGGGCTTCATCGCCATGCATCCCGAAACGCTCGCGCTCATCGTGGAGGGCAAGGCGTCGAAGGGCGACGTGCTGGCGTGCGCCCGCGTGGCCGGCGTCATGGCCGCCAAGCAGACGAGCACGCTCATTCCCATGTGCCACCCGCTCAACATCACGAAGGCGAAGGTGGAGTGCGCGCCCGTGGCCGAAGGCGAGCGCCCCGACGGCCTCGTGGGCATCCATGTGACCACCACCTGCGGCGTCACCGGCAAGACCGGCATCGAGATGGAGGCACTCACCGCCGCCAGCGTGGCGTGCCTCACCGTCTACGACATGTGCAAGGCCGTCGACCGCGGCATGGAGATCATGGACGTGCGCCTGCTCAAGAAAGAAGGCGGCAAGTCCGGCCTCTGGGAACGCGCTTTCTGATTCTCTCTGGCGTTGCGTGCCCAGCATCGGCTGGGACGGTGCGGCTTCCCTCTCTCGCCCGTGACGACGAAAGCCGGTACCCGTGGCAGAAACGGGGCGGTTTGGTAAACATGATTCATGTGAACAAGTTTGCAGGTTTTCGCCGACCAGGCGTTTTCGGGTCGTTTTTACCTGTGAAGGTCGAACCATGGCTCCGACCGGGCGGGATCGGAGCCTATGGGATTACCAAACCGCTTCGTTTCTGCCATGCGGAGCGGTTTTCTGCGTCACGGGCTCGTGTGTACTCCCTACCTCGTGGAACGCTGCGCGTTTGACGAGTCGACTCGCGGGGCCGGACGAAGCGCAAGCCGGACTCGCGTCGAATCGCAAAACGCGCTGCATATGATCGGTGCGGCGAGAGACGCACGAGTCTGCGATGTCTGCGTGCCTGCGAGCCCGTGCGCTGTCGCCGCACCATGGGGGGGGCTACTCTTCCTCGCTCAACTCGCCTTTGATGAGGCTGCGGGCCACGCAGATGGCGGCTCCGGCGGTGGCGGCGACGCCGACGACGATGCCACCGATGGCGACGGGGTCGCCCGTCCGGGCCAGCTTCTTCGCTTGCGGCGTTGGCGTAGACGTGACGACTTCGGGCGCGAAGGCGTCGGGAGCGGGGGAGGGCTCCGGCGCAGGATCGGGCGTCGGCTCGGGTTCGGGATCGGGTTCCGGCTCCGGGTCGGGCGTCGGCTCCGGGTCGGGCGAGGGATCGGGTTCCGGGTCGGGATCGGCTTCGCGACGGCGGCGGCCACGGCCAGCTCGAACGCGGGCCGCTGCGCGTAGCCGGCGGCGTACGTCACCGTGTGCGCGCCTTCGACGGCGGGCGTGAAGCGGTAGGCGGCGACCCCCTCGGCCTCCGTCCTGACGACGTCCACCGCCGACCCGTCGGGACCGACGACCGACGGGATGCCCTGCAGCTCCCGTCCGTTCGCGTCGGCGAACGGCAGCGGGGGGATGGGCGTAGACCTCGCCTGCGGTCGCCGTCCCGATGGCGTCGGCGCTCGGGGGCGCGACCGCCGCCGCAACGGGCGCAGCCGCCACGTAGAGTTCGGCTGCCTGCGCTGCCGTCGCCACGCCGGGCGTCAGCTTCGCGAACGCCACCTTGCCCGTCATGGGCTTCTCCATCTCGCCGTTCGAATTGACGTCGGCTCCTACGAACCAACGGGTCGCCGAAGCGGTGGGCGCAGGGATCGATCCCGGATTGTCCAGCGTCGATACGAGCTCCCCGTTCAGGTAGTAGCTCATGGTGACGCCGTCGTAGGTGGCTAGCACGTGCGTCCAGGCGTTCAGCGGCACAGTGGCTTCGGTGCAGCGGTAGCCCGATCCCGTGTTGACGTAGTGCTGCAGCTGGGGCGCATAGTAGCTGAGGTCCTGGCCGGCGCCTTGCGCGCTGGAGAACAAGTCGAAGTAGCCGCTCGTCGGGTTCGCCGTGAATTGGAACAGCACTTCGATCGTTTCGGCTTGCGCGATGGCCGCGTAATCGTCGGCGGTGAAATCGTATCCTACGGCAGATGAGCCGTCGAACACGGCTACGGGCACGCCGAACGAATCGCTCTCGTAGGTCAGCGTGCCGGTGGGCACGGCGTTGTGCGGCGCCAACGCGGCATCTGCGTGGCTTCCTGTGGAGAAGTCCACGGACAGCAGCGGGTTGCCCAGAGCCGGCGTGACCCGGGCCGCCGTGCGGAACGCCGCCTCCCCGACGAGCGTCTCCTTCCCGAACGGGTTCGCGGCGAACACGCGCAGCACGTACGACGTGTCCTCGGCAAGCCCCGCGCCGAACAGCGGACGCTCGAACACCTCGGCGCGGTTCGCCTCGGCCTTGTAGTAGTCGGACATGAAGCGCGCATCGTACACCGCCGTGTCAGGCGCTTCGGCCAAGGCGACTACCGCGCGATACGAAATGACGATGTCGTCTTCGAGCCCGCTTGCGTCGGGCGCCACCCGGGCGGCCTTTACGCTGAACGAGGCACCGTTCGCCGTGACGGACTCCTCGATCACCGCTACTTCGGCGCCGTCCAGCACGAGGGGCGGCTTGCTGCGCGCGGCCATGCCTGCGTGCGTGTAGCGAAAGGCGGTCGTTCCCTTCGACGGCTCGATGACCCACGGTGCGCCGAGGGCGCATCCGCTGCGGAAGTCGAGTCGGTGTACGGACACGGAGTTGGTCGCCGGGTCGATTTCCACGAGTTCGCATTGATTCGCGTCCCAGCCGGCGTTCGGGTGGCCGCCTGCGCTGCCGGTTTCGTCGTGCCCGTCGTTTTCCATCCAGAAGTTATTGGCGAACGTGGCGGTTTGGATGAGCGTGAACCCGTCGTCCTGATAAATGGAGCGCGGGTCCGCCATAGGGATGTGGGTGTGGCCGGAGAAGTGGATGATCTGCGGATACTTCTCGCACAGCTCCTGGTAGAACGCGCCGGACTGCGCCGTGTTGGCATTCTCGTCGAACTGGCCGTTCCAGCTGTTCGAACCCGAGTACCATACGGTGTTCGGGAAAGGGTGATGCGTGAGCAGGAATATGGGCTTGGCCGGATCCTCCGCCGCCGCGGCCGCGCAGCGTTCGAGGATCCAATCGCGCTTCGCTCCGTACCAGCTGTTGTCGTAGCCGCCCGGTTCGGGCGCGACCGCCAGCACGTGGTAGCCTCCTACGGCGAAGTCGGCATCCGCCTGGCCTTCGTTCGCACCGCCTGGCATTTGGAACGAACCGGGCACGTTCAGCTCCGAGGCTAGGAACGTCTTGAACGCGTCCTGGGCGTTCTGCTTGCTGCCGCTCCAGTTGTAGTACTCGTGGTTGCCCATGACGATGCCGACCGGCTTGCGCGCGTTAGCGTTCAGCAGTTGCGCGAGCTCGACGTACTGGTCCGGGTGGCCGGTGTCGGCCGAGTCGCCCACGAAGAAATGCGCGTCCACGTCGGGTGCCATGGCGTAGATGGCCGAGAACGCTTCAGGGATCTTGTCGCGGTAGTTGTTGTTCGGGCTTGCGCCGACATGGGTGTCGCTGTGCACGGTGAAGCGGATCTTGTCGCCGGACAAAGGCGGCCAGTTCGGGGCTGCGGGCTGCGTGAACGCGGCTGCGGCCTGCTGCTCCGGAAAGACGAGCATCCCTGCGGCGGCTGACACGCCGGTGACGGCGGCCAACTTGAGGAACGCGCGTCGCGACACGCCGAATGTGCCGCGGTCGTAGGCTGACGCGAGCTGTTGGGGATCCATGGTTTCCTTTCGATCGACGGTATGACGCGCTCAATCGTAGGCGAGCCACGTAAGACCCGCGCAAGAAGCACGTCGTGCGAGGGAAAGGATCTGGTAAGAATTTCGCGAAGCCTTCGAGGCGCGGTGAACCGCGCGAACCACGCGCCCCGCCGCGCTGAAAAAGGTCTACCCGTTCACCACGGTGCCGCCGTTCACGTGGATCACCTGGCCGGAGACGTAGCTGGAATCGTCGCTGGCCAGAAAGACGTAGGCGGGCGCAGCTCGTAGGGCTGGCCGGGGCGTCCCATGGGCGTCGACTCGCCGAAGTGCTTCACCTTGTCGCTGTCGAGCCCGTACGAGGCGGGGTTCAGCGGCGTCCAGATAGGCCCGGGCGCCACGCCGTTCACGCGGATGCGGCGGCTTACGAGGTCTTCGTTCTCGGAGAGCGAGCGGGTGAACGCGGTGATGGCCCCCTTCGTGGCCGAGTAGTCCAGCAGGTTCGGCGAGCCCTGATAGGCGGTCACCGACGTGGTGTTCACGATGGCTCCTCCCTCGGGCAGATGGGGGAGTGCGGCTTTCACCAGGTAGAACATGCTGAAGATGTTGGTCTGGAACGTGCGGACCAGCTGCTCTTGGGTCAAGTCGAGGATGCTCTCGGCGGGCGTCTGCTCTCCGGCGTTGTTCACGAGCACGTCGAGGCGACCCCATTCGGCCGCGATCCCCTCGACCATATCGCGGCAGAACGCCTCGTCGCCTATGTCGCCCTTGAACACGAGCGCGCGCCGTCCCAGTTCGCGGATGCGCTCGGCCACCGTCTGCGCGTCGTCGTCGGACGAGTAGTAGGCGATCGCCACGTCGGCGCCCTCTTTGGCGAACGCGATGGCCACGGCCGCGCCGATGCCGCTGTCGCCACCGGTGACGAGGGCCGCCTTGCCGTCCAGCTTGCCTGCTGCCCGGTAGAGGTCGCTTTCCAACTGCGGCTTGGGATCGACGTTCTCGCGCGTGTCGTCCATGGCATAGCCCGCTTTCGGGGCTTGGGTTTCCAATGCTACGAGTTCCGACATCGAAGTGCTCCTTTCGGATCGGTTGCTTCGACCGCATCGTAGCCGCAGCGGCCTCGTTCGCCTCCGGGCGGTCGTCAGGCGTTGCCGGAGGTTTTTCAGCCGGTTTCCTTCGCCTATAATAGACGCGTCGCGAAGCGCCCGGCGCGCTTCGTCGCTTCAACGACGAAAGGGCGCCCATGCTGTCATCCGAGGGATCCATCCTGCTCATCGCGAACCCTGCCGCTCAGAACGGCAACGGGGCGGCTGCGGCGCAGCGCGCCGTCGGGTTGCTGCGTGCCCAGCTGGGGGAGGACGCGGTCGTGCTCGCTCGCACGGCGGGGCCGCGGCACGCCTCCGAGATCGCCGAGCGCGCCGAAGGCTGCTCGACGGTGATCGCGCTGGGCGGCGACGGCGTCATCCACGAGGTGGCGGGCGGGCTCATGAGGCGCCCGGCTGCGCGGCGGCCGGCGCTCGGCGTGATACCCGTAGGGTCGGGCAACGATTACGCGCGCACGCTGGGCGTCTCGAACAAGGTTGACGAGGCGTGCGCCCAGCTGCTGAGGGCAGAGGCGCGTCTTGCGGACGTAGGGCGCGTGAACGGCCATTGGTTCGTGGAAACGCTCTCGTTCGGCCTGGATGCCGCCATCGCGCTCGACACGATGGAGCGGCGCGTGCGCACGGGCCGCACGGGAACCGTCCTGTACATGGAGAGCGGCGTCGATCAGCTGCTGCATCATCTCGACTTGCGGCGCTACCGCGCGTCGTTCGACGGGGGCGAGACGGTGGAGGCGGAATCCGTCACGTTCGCCGTGCAGATCGGGCCCTATTACGGCGGTGGGTTCAAGATCTGCCCCGCCGCGCGCATCGACGACGGCCTCTTGGACGTGTGCGTCGCCCATCCGCCCGTCGGCGCAGCGCGCGCCCTCTACATCTTCCTGCGTGCCAAAGGCGGCAAGCACGTTCGTTTCAAGCAGATCGAGCTGCGCCGATGCCGTACGCTGCACCTCGAGTTCGACGAGGCCCCTCCCGCCCAGATGGACGGCGAGCTCATCGAGGGCACCTCGTTCGACATCGCCGTGGAGCCCGCCGCGCTGAACGTGCTCGTGCCCTTCTGAGAAAACGTGCGCTCCACGATAGGGCTTCGCGCAATATGATACGAGGGCATCGCTATGAACCGCCTCCCGTTTCTTGGACAAGGAAGCAAAGTTCGAGAGGCGGGAGGCTTCTTTACGTCGCCGGAGCATGACGGGAAGATGCGCGGATCCGCGGTCGAGCTGTTCGCGAGGGGCGCAAAGGGGGCTGGCCTCCTTGAAGATGGTTTGCCTAGGAGGCAATCTGCTGCTTGTATCTTTCAAGCGATGCGTTCCACCGGTCAAAGGCGCTGTCCGAACGATGGTCGGGAAGTCCGTACTTTTCCGATAAGAGCTTTCCCATATAAGCCGAAACTTTGGTTGCGCCGTCGAAGTTCAGATGGTCTCCTTTGTCGTGCGTATCGGTGCTCCAGTCGATCGGAACCTTGTCGGGCCCTTCGTTCAGGTCGTAATAGTCGACGCCGAGTTCCCGGGCCAGCTCGCTCATGCCGTTGTGTTTGGCCGTGTTCCAATTGACCGTGCTCGGCGTGCTGACGAACACGGGAGTAGCGCCGTTCGCTCTGCAAGCTTCGACCATGGCGGTTATGTACTGGCGGTTCACAACGTCTACCGGCAGCGCCTCGCTGCTCGGCGTCATGTGATTGACGGCGTCGGCCGGATTCACCCCGCGGTTGACGACGAACCCCTTCAGCGGGTCGCTCCATGTGGCCGAAGGCTTCCCTAAGAAGTCTTGCGCATCCAGGCTCTTCCATCGATCGTGGTATTCGAAGACGGGCAGCTTGTTCTGGAAAAGGCTCAGAACTGCGTCATCCGGCTTGATCGGCGAGTAGATGGAGTTCGTTTCGAATACGACGACCTTGGGCTTTTGGGAACGAAGCGCTTTTTCCAGCAATCGGTACCCGTACGTCAATCGCTGACCCGACGTAGCGCTTACGTACGAGGTGAAGCCATGCTCTTCCCACATCTGCAACGGGGAGAACGAGCTGTACGCCTCGCTGTCGCCGATGAATATCGCATCGAGGGAGCGGCCCGGCTCGCCGAAGATCCCGTTGGCGGCTTCTGAAACCTGGCCGAATTCCTTCTGGTTGTTTTTCGGCTGGACGACGCTCGATACCGCCCAAAGAAGGCCGAGCGTTGCAGCCGCCACGAAAACCGCGGTCGCAAGCACCTTGAAGGCGCTGCGTAGTTTCACTGCTCTCATGCATGCTCCTAAAACTGCGCGTACATCGGGTCGACCGGCGTGTAGCCAAGGCCGTAGGCTCCGAACGTCACGGTTCCCACGAACAGAAGAATCACGAGGCTCCATCTCAGGAGCGCGCTTTGCGCAGTCGCCCACTCCCACAAATTGCAGCCCCGCTCCTTCACTACGCCTACTGCGAGAACCAGCATCATGAACAAGGTTACTATGAGGCCGTCGCCAACGCCGAATCCGATTTGCAACGCCGATCCCGTCGTAAAGGCTTCGATAGTGAAATCGCCCGCAATCCGTCCCATCATGGCAAGCCCCGCCTCAAGCGAGTTAGAGCGAAAGAACAGCTCGCCGACGAAGATGATCGCCAGCGTCCGGACGGTCTGGAACGTTCGATAAGGCCAGCTATTGCGGTCGATGCCGAAGTGCTGCGCCGCACGCGCGCATGGAGGCTCGATCAAGCCGCCCGCCATGATCAGGACGAAGTAGTACAAACCGAAGAAGATGTACTGGCTGCCGGCGCCATGCCACAAGCCGTTGCCGATCCACACGCAGAACAGCGCAACGGAGCTTGCCAGAAGCGGACCGTATCTGTTTCCGAAACGCCTGCGCGCCTTGGTCGTCAGCATCTTGCATGGCTTGGACAACGAGATAGGGTAGTACACGTAGTCTTTGAACCACAGGCCCAGCGTGATATGCCAACGTTGCCAGAATTCGGAGGCGGTGCGGGAGAAGAACGGCTGCCTGAAGTTTTCGGGCAGCGTTACGTTGAACACGCGGCCCATGCCCAGGGCGACGTCCATCGTTCCTGAGAAATCGCAGTACAGCTGAATGGTGTACAGGATCGCAGCTAAGGCTATGACGCCTCCGTCGTACGAACCGTAATTGTCGAACACCGGCTTCACGAACGCGTTCAGCCGGTCCGCGACGATGATCTTCTTCGCCATGCCCCACATAATGCGCAAGGTTCCGGCGTACAGGTTCTTTCGATTAAGCGGTTCGCCCGCGATAAGGCTGGGCGCAACGTCGTTGTATCTGCTGAGCGGTCCTTCCATGATTCCTGGAAAAAACGCCAGGAACAGCGCCACGTGCCCAAGGTTCTTGTCGGCCTTCGTGCGTTCGCGATACACATCCACAACGTATGAAACGGCCATCAACGTGTAAAACGATATCCCGATGGGCAATGCGAAGCTGGGGATGGAAAGGTCGATCGAAATGCCGAACGCCGCCAGCGCGGAAGCCAGCGACAGCCCGAAGAACCCCGAGTATTTCAGGACGGCCAGAATGCCGATATTGGCGACGACGGCCGCGAAGACGATACGGCGGTTCTTCCGCTTGCAGGCCTCGCGTATCTCGCGTTTGCCCGAGCTGGCTGTCGCCAGTTGCCGGTTCTTCTCTTCAAGGTTGGCGCCCATCATGCGGGCGCACGCGTACACGACTGCCGTCGACAGGGCGACGAACGCGATAAGCGCGCCGCTGAGCGCGAAGAAGAAGCCGTAGCTGGCCAGCAGGAGCACCGCCCACCTAAAGCGCCTTGGCGCCATGCCGTACAACATGACCGTAATCGGCAAAAAGGCCGTGAAGAAAAGGGCGGAATAGTACGACGTCATTAAAATGATTCCCTACTCGAGCGATTCGCGCAGGCTAAGCCTGCTCTGCTTGCAGGCGCGCCATCAGGGAGCATACGGCCTCAACCGAGTTGAAATTGTCGGGTACGATCTCGACGGGGGGTATCTCGACGTCGAATGCATCTTCGAGCTCGGCCACGAAGGCGATCATCGTCAGCGAATCGATGCAGCGCGAATCGACGAGGTCGACGCGTGCCTCGTAATCCACGCCCGGGTTGATGTCTTCGAGAATGTCGATGACTTGGTTTTTCATAGTCCGTTCTCCTTTTCGTCCTGTTCCGTCGATCTATCCTGCGGCCCGTTCGATGAATTGAACGAGGCCGTTTCCAGCCGATGCCGAGCAATGCGCATGTTTCCCGAAACGTCGCGCACGACCACCGACGGAAGATCCCGGCTTAAAAACAGCGCCCGACCCTCCGTTGCGCAGTAGGCGCCTGCCCGAGAGAACGCAAGCACGTCTCCCACGGACAAATCGACGATCGGCGCTTGCTTGGCCAGGATGTCGTTGACCGTGCAAAGCGCTCCGCAGATGTTCCAAGGCTGCGCAGCGCCGGCCGTTGCGCCGACCTTCCTGAAAACCGGGGACTTCATGGCCATCGAATGCCCGTAGTACGAAATCTGATGCATGCCGCCGTCGACGATCGCGTAGTTTTGCCCGCTCGTCGTTTTGACGTCGACGACGCTGGTCAGATACGCTCCACAATCCGCTGCGATGCTGCGTCCCAGCTCGAGGACGATGTCCCCCTCGAAAGGGAAACCGTCCAGCAGCGTTGCAAGCTCGGCAACGGGTTCGTCCTGCGCGCTGCGAGCCCGCTCCTCGTTCTCGTCGAAGTACTCGACGGGAAGCCCGGGGCCGTATTCGATCTCGTTCAGCTTCACCGAGCAAGCGGCTTCCACTTCGGCCACGATGCGGTGCAGCTTGTTCAACTCTCTATCAAGCTTCTTGAGCGACGTTTTCTGCGTGCCCGAGTAGTACTGGATACCCTGGATGCTGATGAACGGGTCGTCTTTGCAGCCGGCAATCAGCTCTTTCAGCGTGGCGGAGTCTACGCCGAATTGGTTTTCGCTGCTCAGTCTGAAAAGAACGTTCACCCGCCTGCGATACGCGTTAGCGAGTTCGACCAGGTCTTTCAACTGTTGGGAAGACTCGATGGTGAATCTATGGGGGATGCGATCCGCTTGGAACAGATCGTCCAAGCAGCGGCGATCCTTCCACACGCCCGAAAGCACGATCTTCTCGAACGGCACGCCTGCGTTCGCGCAGATGAGCACCTCGCCCGGCGAGCATGCTTCTACGCAATCCGCCAGAGCCGATGCCTCCCGCACGATGAAGGGGTTCGCCTTCATCGCATAGCAGAGCTTGATGCGAGAGGGGAGCGATGCCCGTAACCGGGTGATTCGGTCGTTAAGAACCTGCTGGTCGAAAAGGTACAAAGGCGTCGGGCATGCGTCCAGCGCGTTTTGCAGCGTTGCGTCGTCTATCATCATCGATCAGCCCTCTCGCGCTTCGCCGGTTCGCCGTGCGATTCCAGGAGCATCGCACGGTCCACCTTCCCGTTCTTGTTCAGCGGCATGCTCGGCACCTTCGCGATGCGCGTCGGCCTCATGAAAGCGGGAAGCAATGATGCCGCCCGACCGGGAAGCTCTTTCTCGCAAGCCGTTCCTTCGTAGAACGCGCATAGCCGGTTCTTTTTGGAATCGAAGGCGCATCGGCACCTGTCGACGTCGGAGAACCCTTCGAACGCCTTGTCGATCTCTTCCAACTCGATTCGGTGCCCTCGGTACTTGATCTGATTGTCTTTGCGACCGCAAAAGACCAGATCGCCCTCGTCCGTCAGCATCGCGCTGTCTCCCGTGCGGTACACGCGCTCGCCGTAAAGGGAATTGAGGGGATTGGGCGCAAACGCCTTTTCCGTCGCTTCTCGATTGCCGATATATCCCAACGCCAACGAGGGTCCTCGCACGATGATCTCGCCTTTCTGGCCCGGCTCGACGATGCGCCGTCCCTCCTCGTCGACCGCTAGGACTTCGCAGTGCCCGAATGCTTTTCCCAGGGGAAGCTCGGCGGCGCCGTCTTTTGCGCGGTCGACGCGATGGTACAGGCAGTTGCAGGTGATCTCGGTTGGGCCGTACAGGTTGACGAACTCGGCGTCCGGCAAAGACGCAAGCAGGGATTTCAAGTGGGCAAGTGGCATTACCTCGCCGCTGAACAGCACTTTTCGAACCGTGGTAAGCGAATCGCTTGTAATTGCGCGAAATGTGTTCACCATGCACAAAGCCGCGACCGCCCAAACCATCACGGTCACGCGCTGCTCGTCCAGAAACTCAACCAAGGCTTTCGGCTGCATGAACAAGCGGCGCGGCACGATGACGAGCGTCGCTCCCACCGCCAAGCTTCCGAAAATATCTTTGACGGACACGTCGAAGTCGAATGGCGCTTGGTTTGCGAACCGATCGCTGCGGTCGAATTCGAATTCCGAAACGAATTCGTCGATGAAGCTGATGATGGCTCCATGGCTGACAACTACGCCTTTGGGGACGCCCGTTGATCCGGAGGTGAACAGAACGTATGCCGGATCGATCGAAAGCGATGCCGGCTCGACCGCGTCGCGCTGCTGTATCCCGGCGCGCTGGCTATGCAGCTCCTCCAAGGAAACGATCTTGCACGCGTCTTCGAGTTGAAGGCCCCGCAGGGCTTCCTCGTCGGCCACCAAGAGCGGGCTTCCCAATGTCGCGACGATGTGCGCAAGTCGCACGGGGGGAACCGATGGATCGACCGGCACGTAATATCCGGATGCGAACAGCGTGCCCAGCATGATGGCAAGCGTGTCATAGCATTTTTCCACCATGATGACCACGCCCCGATTTGCCACGTCGTATTCGGATAGCGCTGCGCCGTACGCTGCGCTATCGTCCTGCAACTGCTTGTAGGTATAGCTGCCGAACTCGTCGACAACGGCCGTATCGCCGGGCCGCCGCTTCGCGGCCTCGGCCAGATACTCCAGCACATTGCTCTTGGATTTCATGGGAAACCTCTCTTACGTATTTGCCTCGTGTTCCACAGTAAGAGAGCAACCTTTTCGTTTCCTAAACGCTTTCTAAAGGTTTCTTTGGGTTTACCAATAGCCCAATTGAACGCCTCTCTGGTACACCGCCTGCGCCTTTGCGTAGTATCCGTAAGAATTCAAATGGGTCCAGTCTGAGCGTAGCTGCAGGGATATGCAGCCTACGGCAGCATCTTCTGCATCTTCTCGGGTGGGCGTAAGCCCTGCGATCGCCAACCCGTCATCGATGAGAAACTGGCGCATGTTGATAAAGCGGTCGCCGAATTCTGCGGTCAGCGCGGCCTCCCACTCGGTTTGACGGCCGGTCTCGCCCGGCTCGAAAGCCTCTTGACTTGGATCGCCGAACGAAGTTCCGGGGTCGTCAGTGTCGCCGATGATGATGAAGTTCTCGCATCCGGAGTTTTCGATGATCGCATGGTACTGCTCTATGAGCGTTGCGTAATCGCCGTCCCAGCCGCCGTTGCTTCCCATTTCCAGCACCAGTATCGTTCCCGTATGCTGTTTTGCCAGCTCGGCCACTTCCTCATCGATGAAGAGGCGCTCGTCCTCGTCATCGGCCTCGATGGCTCCTTGCATAATGCCGATCTCTTCGGATGTCGCGCCCGACACGCCGAAATTGCAGGTGGTCATACCCGTCAGTTTTTGAAGTACGTCAGGATACGACAGATAGCTGGCATCGAAGACGCCGTCGCCGGTCGCGATCACGGCTGGATCGCGACCGGCTCCTTCGGTCATGCTGTCGCCCCAGCAAACTATCTCCTTCGACGCTTTTCCGTTGCTCCGATCGTCTGAGACCAAAACGCGCTCTTCGGGCTCATCGTATCTCGCGTCCGCCAATTCGTTGTCGATCGAATCGTTTTCAGCATGCTTTTCCTGGGTTGCGGCGCATCCCGCCAGTCCGATGTGGCCAAGCAGCAGCGCAAGCAGCGCGACGCAGCGTATCAGAGGATTCTTCATAGCTCTCCTTCAAGCAAAGGACATACGCTTTTCACTATGAAAAGCCATCCTTTGCTTAGGCTGAAGACAGCCTTAAGGTTTCTTAACGAAAGGGGCTATGCCAGCGGAAGAGTCACGACGATCTCGGTTTCGAAGTCTTCTTCGGGCTGAGCTGAAACGGCAATCGTTCCACCCTGCAAATCTATGAAACGTTTGGCGATGGAAAGCCCCAAGCCGGTGCCCTTGCCCGATTCGCGTGCGTCATTGCTGGTCACAAACGGCTCGAACACATGGTCGCGTATGGATTCGGGAATTCCCGCGCCGTCATCCGCTACGGCGATCACCGCCTCGCTTTCAGTGCGTTTGCAGGTCAATCGAACGGTGACGCCGCCAGGATTATGCACGCATGCATTGTTGATCAGGTTGCCAAGCACGCGCGCCAGCAACGAGCCGTCGGCGCGCACCCAAATGGGATCGTCGGGGATTGCCGCGTCAAGGCGGCAGGCGCGCTGTTCGATAGTCGGAAGCATTTCCACCGCAATGCGACGAACCGCTTCGCAAACGTCCATCCGCACAAGCTGAGGGCTGTACGAGGGGTGGTTCGTTTTGGCGTAAAGAAACAGCGAATCGATGAGCTGGGAGGCTTCGTCCGTTTTTTCCTTCATTGCCCTCAGATACTCTCCGGCTTTTTCGGGCGGCACGCATCCGTCCTCGAATGCCTGCGCATACCCCCTTATCACCGTCAACGGCGTTTTCAGATCATGCGAAATATCCGAAACGATGCGCTGCTTGTCGTTTTGCGCGGCCTTAAGCTCCTCCATCAGCTCGAGAAAATTATCGTATGTCGGCACCAGCTCAGCTGGAACGCGATGCATGCCGTCGGGGCTTTCGCCGCCTTCCTTGCATGCGGTAATGGCAGCGTCGAGCGGCTTTGCCGCCCTGCGTATCATTCTCACGAGCACCACGGTGGCAATTGCCGTGAAGGCAACCGCGACAGGGATAGAAGAAAGCCAAATCATCCCGTTTTGGCTGATCAGCTCATCGTATGTTGCTTCGCTCACATTCGAGGAGATAAAAACAAGGGTGCGGGGCTGATTGTCGACGGTAACGTATTCGAGCTTCTGGATAGATTTGTTTGCGCTGAATTCCCCGTTTATCAGGGAAAGCTCCCGCTTGCTCAGCGATTCGCGACCGGCGAACAGGTCGCCTTCGACGATCGTTCCATCAAGCTTGCAAACGCATGAGGACAAGACTATCTTCGAACTCCCGATCCCGCTCATTCCGCATAAGTTTATTTCATACACGGTGCCGTAGCGGGCATCGAAGCGCTGCAAAACCTCGTAGAACACCTGATCTTCTTCGGTTCCGTTGATGATTTCCAGGTCGTTGGCGTCGATCGATTTGGCGACATCGTCATCGCTGGCATAGAGGCGGTTTCCGTTCTGATCGAATATCACCATCTGAGCAGATGGCGGTATCGAGTTTCTCAATTCGTTGAAAGAGTCGTTTTCCAGCGCGACCCTGTTTTCCTCCAGATCGTCGATGGAAGGAAACGCGCTGTTGAGGCGCGAGTCCGCGAGGTAGCCGACAGCCGAAAACAGGCCCATGATCAAGACCGCATAAACAAGCACGATCGACATGCACCGAAACGCCAAGCTGGAAAGCAGCGACTCCACCCCCAGCTTCACCGATGTCGCATCAGCCCTCAAAACGATATCCCAATCCACGAACCGTAACGATATGCGCCGGATTGTTGGGATCGTCTTCTATCTTAGAGCGGATGTTGGATATGTGAACCATGATGCTGTCCTCGCCTCCGCCATGCGAGGAAGCGCTGATCAGTTCATACAATTGCGCCTTCGTGTACACGCGGCCGGGCGAGGAGAACAGTTTGCTGAATATCTTCAATTCCGAGGCCGTAAAGGAAACCACGTTGCTGTTCTTCCGAACGATCAAGGACTCTTTGTCAAATTCTATGGCACCCATGCGCACGACCGAACCGTCTGGTGAAATGTTGCTTGGGCCGCTTGCGGACAATGCATTGCAGCGTCTGAGAACCGCACGAATGTAGGCCAGCACTTCGATCGGGTCGAACGGCTTCGTGATGTACCCGTCGGCACCCAAATCCAAGCCGAGCATCTTGTCGGTGGGCTGACTGCGCGCCGAAATGATGATGATGGGCGCGTTCGAAACCGAGCGAGCTTCCTTGATGAAGTCAAACCCGTTCATTTCGGGCATCATCAAATCCACGAGTATGACGGAAGGGGACTTGCGCTCAAGCAGCTCGAGTCCCAGCTTTCCGTTCGCAGCGGTTTCGACTTGGTAGTCGCTACCGCATAGATAGAGGCTCAGGATTTCGATAATATCCGAATCGTCTTCGACTATGAGAACCGTCTCATTCATGACGAGCCTTTCAAAAGAGTAGCGAGATCACGCTTTGCTCCTGCAGGGAGGGGGAGCGGCTTGGATTCGTATTGCCAGGACGCAGCCCATCAAGATAACGTTCGAGCAAAGAAATACCATGACTGGCGGCCTTGAGGTCATAGGGGGATTGAAAGAACAAGAAATCTCGCACTTTTGGCCATAACCTGCGCATTGCATCCGGCAAGCTGCGAGCCGTTGATCGGATCCGTGGAATTTGTTCGCAGGGCAGGCGTGTTGTCGCTGGCGTTGGGATGTGGGTTCGTGTATGGTGAGGGAAACCGGTATTCGGGCTGACGGAAGAAGGGCGACATGGCGTTCGTGGAGTTTCGCGACGTGCGCAAGGTGTACCGCATGGGCGAGGTGGAGGTGGCTGCCGTCGACGGCATGACCTTCGACATCGAGCGCGGCGAGCTCGTCGTGGTCGTGGGCCCCTCGGGCGCGGCAAGACGACGCTTTTGAACATGTTGGGCGGGATGGACGCCTGCTCGTCGGGAACCATCATGCTCGACGGTCGCGAGATCAGCGCATTCTCTGAGAAGGAGCTCACGTACTACCGTCGCTACGATATCGGGTTCGTCTTCCAGTTCTACAATCTCGTGCAGAACCTCACGGCGCTTGAGAACGTGGAGCTTGCCAGCCAGATCTGCAAGGATCCGCTCGATGCGGGAACCGTGCTCAAGCAGGTGGGCCTGGGCCATCGCCTGGACAACTTCCCGGCGCAGCTTTCCGGCGGCGAGCAGCAGCGCGTGGCCATCGCCCGTGCGCTGGCGAAGAACCCTAAGCTCCTGCTGTGCGACGAGCCCACCGGCGCGCTCGATTACCGCACGGGCAAGGCCATCCTGAAGCTGTTGCAGGACACGTGCTTCGACACGGGCAAGACGGTGGTGCTCATCACGCACAACTCCGCGTTCACCGCCATCGCCGACCGGGTGATCCACATCCGTGAAGGACGCGTTGCGAGCGTCGAAGTGAACGAGGCGCCTGTTTCCGCCGAGGCGATCGAGTGGTAGCCGGCGCGTCGTGAAAAGCGCGTTCAACACTGAGACCCTGCGTTCGATCACCCACTCGCTCGGGCGCTTCCTGGCCATCGCCGCCATCGTCGCGCTGGGCACGGGCTTCTACGTCGGCCTGCGCATGACCGCGCCTGATATGAAGCTGGCGGCCGACGAGTACTTCGACGGCACGTCGCTCATGGACATCCGCGTGCTTTCGACCCTCGGCCTCACCGACGACGACATCGCGGCGCTGCGCCACGTCGAGGGAGTCGAGGCTGTGATGCCCGCGCGCGAGACCGACGTCATGGCCTCTATCGACGGCGAACAGTACGCCACGCGCGTGCATTCGCTGCCCGATGCGGCGCGCACGAGCGACACCTCCGACGGCGTGCATGCGCGTTCCGACGACCCCGACTATCTGAACCGTCCCCTCCTCGTCCGGGGCTCGTGGCCGCAGAAGACGGGGGAGTGCGTGCTGTCGGCCAACCTCGTGGAGAACGACGCCATCGCCGTCGGCGACACGCTGACCATCACCGAGGGCGTGCAGGACGTGGACCAGACCCTCGTCACGCGCACGTACACGGTGACGGGCTTTGTGAACGCTCCGTACTACGCAACGTCTTCGAGCATGGGCGAGACCACGCTGGGTTCGGGCTCCATCCAACAGTATATGTACGTGCCCGAGAGCGACTTCTCGGCCGATCTTCCCTATACCGAGGCGTACCTCGCGGTGCGCGGGGTGGCGAACGAACGCGCGTCGAGCGACGCCTACCAGCGGCTCGTAGACGAAGTGGCGGATCGCATCAAGGCGCTTGCGCCCGAGCGCGAGCAGGCACGTGTCGATCAGCTGAAGTCCGATGCGCAGAAGGAGCTCGACGAGAAGCGTGCCGACTACGAGCGCGAGAGGGCCGACGCGCAGTCGCAACTGGACGATGCGAAGCGCCAGCTCGACGATGCCGCCGCGACGATCGCCGCAAGCGAGCAGGGGCTGGCCGACGGCCAGGCGGCCTACGACAGCGGCGCGTCCGAGCTGGCGAGCCGGCGTGCGAGCGCTCAGGCGCAGCTGGACGATGCCGAACGGCAGATAGCCGAAGGGCAGGCGCAGCTCGACGCGCAGCGCCCGCAGTTGGACGATGCCGCAGGGCAGCTCCAAGCGGCCCGGGCTCAGTGGCAGCAGGGCGCCGACGCCCTCGCGGCGGCGTGGGGCGATTGGCAGCGGCAATCCGACGAGCTTGACGCGGGCATAACTCGGGCGCAGGCCGGCGTCGCCGACGCAGCGGCCGGCGTCGACCGGATCCAGAAGGGCATCGACGCGCTGGAGGAGCAGATCAAGCAGCTCGATCCCGACAAGGACGCGCAGAAGATCGCCGAACTGCGCGCCGAGCAAGACGCCCTCAAAGCGCAACAGCAGGATCTCCGGGCGCAGATGGCTCTCGTCCAGGCCACCCTCGACGATCTCGTCAACGTGCAGAAGCCCAAGCTGGAGGCAGCGCGCGCCGAGCTCCAGGGCAAGCAGGACGTCTTGGACTCCTCCAAGGTCGAGCTCGAACAGCAGCAGGCCGCCTACGAAGGGGGGAAGGCTCAGTTCGACGCGAGCGCCGGAAGCTTGATCAGGCGCGCGCCGATCTCGCCTCATCGCGCTCGCAAGCCGACGCGCAGATCGCCGCGGCTCAGCAGCAGCTCGACGACGCCGCCGCTCGGCTGCAGGACGGCCGCGCCCAGCTCGAACAAGGTCGCGCCGACTACGACAGCGGCCTCGCCGAATACGAGCAGAAGAAATCCGACGCCGATGCGCAGCTGGCGGACGCCGAGCGTCGCCTCGACGACGCCCAGAAGCAGATCGACGATCTGGAGCGCCCCGAATGGCTGGTCATGGACCGCACGGCGAACTACGGTGCAGCCAGCTTCGAGGCGGACGCCGACCGCGTGGACAGCATCGCCGCGGTGTTCCCGTTCATCTTCTTCCTCGTGGCGGCTCTCGTGGCCCTCACCACCATGACGCGCATGGTGGAGGAGGAGCGTGCCCTCATCGGCACGTTCAAGGCGCTTGGCTACCGTCGCACGCGCATCGCCTCCAAATACCTCGCATACGCAGCCGCGGCCAGCGGGATCGGCAGCATTCTGGGCATCCTCGCGCTGTCCCAAGTGCTGCCCGCCGTCATCATGAAGGCCTACGGCATCATATACTTCGTGCCCGAGCTGCCGCTCCCGCTGCCCGTCGATCCTGGGTTCGCCGGGCTTGCAGCCGGGCTCGGCGTCGGCGTCACGCTGTTCGCCACCTGGGCCGCCGTCGCCGCCACCTTGCGCGAGCGCCCGGCGCAGCTCATGCTGCCGCGCACTCCGAAGGCGGGCAAGCGCATATTACTCGAACGCATCGGTCCGCTGTGGCGGCATCTCTCGTTCTCGTGGAAAGTGACGTTCCGCAACCTGTTCCGCTACAAGAAGCGCTTCGTCATGACGGTCATCGGCATCGCGGGCTGCACGGCGCTCTTGCTGACGGGTCTCGGGTTGTCCAACGCCATCAACGATATAATCGACAAGCAGTTCGGCGAGATCACGAAGTACAACGCCGTCGTTACGCTGGCGGACGACCTGTCAAGCGAAGAGCAGCGGCGTATTGACGACCTGCTCGACGACGGCTCGCTCGTCACCGCGCATACGCTGGTCATGCGGCAGAACATGCTGGCCGGCGGGCCGGACGAGCAAGACAAGCGCATGGAGCTGGTCGTGCCCGAGGATCCGGCATCGTTCGACCGCTTCGTGGCCTTGAACACCCGCGTCGGCCATCATCCGGTGAAGCTGGACGACGACGGCCTCGTGCTCACCGAGAAGCTGGCGGCGGAGTTGGGCGTGCGCGCAGGCGATGCCGTCACGCTGACCGAGCAGGATGCCATCGGCAACGCGACCGGCACGTCCTACGAGGCCACGGTCACGGGCATCGTCGAGAACTATGTGTACCATTACGCCTATATGGGTCCCGCCCTCTACGAGCAGCTTATGGGCAAGGCTCCCGACTACCGCACCGTGCTGGCCGTCACCACGTCCGACCCCGACTTGCGCGTGCAGTTCTCGAACGACCTTCTGGCCGCAGGAGGCGTGAAGACCGTGGCGTACAACGACGAGACCATCGACGCGTACCGCGACATGATGTCGAGCGTGAACATGATTGTCGTGGTGCTGGTCACCGCGGCGGCGGCGCTCGCGTTCATCGTGCTGTACAACCTCACGAACATCAACATCACCGAGCGCATGCGCGAGATCGCCACCCTCAAGGTGCTCGGCTTCACGCCGCGTGAGATGAACGCTTACATCTTCCGCGAGATATTCCTCTTGGCGGCCATCGGCTGCGCGGTCGGTCTCGTGCTGGGCGTGTGGATGGAAGGCTTCGTCGTGGTCACGGCCGAGGTGGATCAGATCATGTTCGGCCGTGCCATACACCCGACCAGCTTCCTGCTGGCGTTTCTGCTGACCATGCTGTTCACTGTGCTCGTGATGCTGGCCATGCGCGGCAAGTTGCGCCGCATCGACATGGTGGAAAGCCTCAAGTCGAACGAGTAATGCGCTACAATGAGCGCTTGACGATCGAAACAGAAGGGGACTCTTCATGAAGGTAACCGAAAAGAAGCTCGACGACGGACGCATCCTGCTGGAGGCCGTAGCCTCCACCGCCGAGGTCAGCCATGCCCTCACGGCGGCTCAGTACAGGTTCGCCCAGCAGATGGGCGTGCAGCCCACGCCGGGCATGTCCGTGGAGCAGGCCGTCGAGAAGCAGCTGGGCATCAAGGACCTCGACGCCATCGTGCAGCAGCAGGCCGTGGAGTACCTCGTGCCGTTCGCCATCGACAAGCGCAACATCACGCCGGCGTTCCCGGCTCTTCCGAAGGCCGCCGGTCCGCTCAAGCGCGGCCAGACCTTCTCGTTCGAGGTTCGCGTCACGCCGAAGCCCGACTACGAGCTGAAGTCTTACGAGCCCGTGTCCATCACCGTGCCGCCTTTCGAGATCGAGCAGGCCGAGGTCGAGGAGCAGATCGCGCAGATCGCCGAGAGCTACGCGGAGTTCGTGTCGGACGAGCCGCACCCGGTGGAGAAAGGCGACGGCTTCCTGCTGGCGCTCGAAGCCTTCCAGAACGGCGAGAAGATGGACAACCTGTCCACCGAAGGCCGCACGTACCTCACCGGCATGGGCCTCATGCCCGAGGACTTCGAGAAGCATCTCATCGGCATGAACGTGGGCGAAACGAAGTCGTTCTCCTTCGACCTGCCCGGCATGAACGCCGACGACAAGGGCGACACCGTCGACTGCACCGTCACCGTCAAGGAGATGCAGAAAAAGGTCGTCCCCGCCATCGATGACGAATGGGTGGCCAAGAACCTGCCCATGTACCGCGATGCGGCCGCTCTGCGCGGCGGCATAACCGATCGCCTGACGGCCGACCGTCGCGCCCAGTACGAGGCGTACAAGCTGCAGGTTGCGGCATCCGAGCTGGCCAAGCGTTTCGAGGGCCGCATTCAGGACGAGGTGTACGAGGCCATGCAGCAGACGCTCGTGTCCAACCTGCGCGGCCAGCTGCAGCAGCAGGGCATCCCCTTCGAGCAGTTCGTGCAAAGCCAGGGCGGCGAGCAGCAGTTCGGCATGATCATGATGATGCAGACCCGCGAGATGCTCGTGCAGGGCTACGCGCTGGACGCGCTGTTCCGTCACGAGAAGATGACCCTCACCGACGAGGACATCGACGCCGCCTGCCGTTCGATGAACCCGCAGAACCCGGACGCCGTGAAGCGCGAGATGCAGGAGAACGGCCGCGGCTTCGCTCTGCGCGAGGCCGCCGAGCGCATGAAGGCGAACCAGTGGCTGCTCGATCATGCCATCGTGAACGTGGAGCAGCCGGTCGCTGCGAACGAGACGGCTGCTCAGCCGGCTCCCGCAGTCGACTCAGAGTAGCGATAACGCACAGATAGCTATCTATCCGAGCGGTTTTGCGGCCCCTGATTTCCGAAAGGAAATCGGGGGCCGCTTTTTATCGGCGCAGTGTCGCGCTGCTCACCCGCCGTCAGACGCGGCTAAAAGCCCGAGAACCCCTGCAAGCTGGTTTCCGTGTCCGTTGCCGAATCGACGGTTGACGAACGTGCGGTTCGAGGTTGGCGTCGGCACGATTTCCGACCTCTGGTTTCGATCGCGGGGAAACGGCCTTCTCAGCCTCTCGCAGTGTTGCGCCTTTGGCAAGGCTCTCTATTGACGTAATGCGGGGGGGGGGGGGGGTATTCTATTTTCATTGCTCATCATTACCGAGCGATTACGTTTGCTGGAAGGCATACATGCATACGTACTAGCAAAAGACTGAGCAAAAGCAGACGAGAAAGGCGGGGCCGTATGAAGAAAAGAAAAGGAGCGGATCAGCTGCTAGCAGTGGCGCTTAGCGCATCCATGGTCGTTTCCATGAATGCGCCCATTGCCGCATGGGCTGATACGGGCGAGGAAAGTTCTGCCGTGGTCGGTTCGCAGGTGGCGGAAACCGAGCCGGTCGTACCTGTTGAAGAGCAGGTGACCGACTCGAGCGCAGAACCGACGGTTGAGTCGTCCGAGATCGTCGACGTTGTCAAGACGACGGAGACTCCGGTTGCATTTGCAGCTGGAGAAACGCAGAATGCAACTGCAGTGGCCACCATCGACGGCACCGCGTACGACACGCTCGCCGCCGCCATCGCCGCCGTTCCAGATTCGGGGGCCACGCCGACAACCATCACGTTGAACAGCGATGCCACCGGCGGAGTTAAAATCAACGGCGACAAGAACGTCATCCTCGATTTGAACAGCCATACGTACAACGTCGTGCAGGGAGTTGGCTCCACAGGCACCGAGACGAACGGCATGCAGCTTATCAAGGGCAGCACCGTGGTCATCAAGAACGGCACCATGACGGCCAGCGCGAACGCGGGCCTGCACTTCATGATCAAGAACTACGGTGACTTGACGCTCGAAAACGTTGTCGTGCAGGCTTCGGGCCTCGGCAATGGCGACTCGACCGTCAACAACTGCGGCAACCTGACCGTTCGGGGAGCCAATGCGAGTATCGCCGCTCCTCAAGGCGGCTATGCGGTGACTACCGGCAACTATGTCGTCGGCACGCATCCGCGCACCGTTATCGAGGCCGGCGCCATCGACAGCGTGTATACCGAGGGAAGCTTCTGGGAAGCGAGCGGTGCTGGTCAGGATCATAGCAGCTCTACGGTTTCCACCGAGATTACCGGCGGTACGATCGGATCGATCGGCATCAGCTATTGGGATGCGGCGAAAGATCTTGCATGGACGTTTGACGTGGGACCCGATGCTACGATTGGGACCGTCAACGATTTCGCAGCTAACGTGGGAACCGGTTACTACGCAAGCCTCAAAGACGCCATCGCGGCAGCTCAACCTGGTGATACGGTGACCTTGACGAACGACGTGCAGCTTTCTAGGAGCGGAGACGCCTTGCAGGTGTCGGGTGCGGACAAGAGCATCGTGCTCGATCTGAATGGGAAGTCGATCGTCGCCGATGAAACAATCGGCGCCAAAGTGACTGATGGCGCGAAACTTACGGTTAGGGACTCTGCCGAGGGTGGCAAGATCCAGCTCGTCAAATACGGCTTCGAGGTGGTTGGGGATACGAAGTACACCGACGGATCCAAGCCGGATCCGAGCAATGCGGTATCCTCTACGCTTACGCTTGAGGGCGGTACTATCGCGAACAGCGGTGGCTATGCAGCAACCGTGTATCCGTACGGCAACGGTGCGACCCTCAATGTGACCGGCGGTACCATCGAGAACACGTATGCGAACGGAGCCGTCGATGGCGGGTTCGCCGTTTCGGGCAACGGAACTCGCAACGGCTCTCTTGATTACGGCGGCATCGCCGTCAATGTCACGGGCGGCACGATCAAGAGCGCTCAGGATTGCGCCATGTACCTGCCAGGATATGGCGATGTGAGCATCACGGGCGGCACCGTCGAGGGCTGGACCGGAATCGAGATCGATTCCGGCAACCTCTCGATCGGCGGAGACGCGGTTGTGAAGTCGACGTATCAAGGCGACGGCACGCGCAAATACAAGACCAGCGGCGACGGCAACTACAATTTCGGAGCTGCGCTGGCCGTTGTGAGCAAGGGGTCGCAGGCCGCTACGGGCTATTACGGTCACATGAACATTGACATCGCCGGAGGCACGTTGGAAAGCGCAAGCTACTACGCCATCGACGAGTACAATCTTGCTCACGTGCAGGATAATGCCAAGGCAAGCACCCCGTATATCGACTCTCTTGCCATCACCGGCGGGACGTTCAAGGGGTCGGTAGGCGCCATCCTGTCTGATAACATGGCCGGATTCGTTACCGGCGGCACATATTCCAGCGATCCTGTTGCGTACATCCCTGCGGGGTACGAGACGACCCAGACGGTTGACAGCATGTGGGAGGTGGCCGCTGTCGCTGTCGCCAAGGTGGGCGATATCGAGTACGCTTCGTTGCAGGACGCCATCGATGCGACGGCGGACGGCCAGGCCATTTCCCTGATCGCGAATGCGACCGAGAACGTCACTGTACCTGCGACTGCTAACTGCACGCTTGACTTGGCTGGCTACACGCTGAACGGCGGGACGGTTGCAAGCAAGGCCGCGCTGACCAACAACGGTACTTTGGTCATCAAGGATTCGGTCGGCGGCGGTGCGGTGAAGCGCAACGACTCCCAGACGGCGGGCTACTACGTCGTGGACAACCAGGGAACGATGACGGTCGATGGCGGTTCGTTCTCGAACAATTCTGGTTTTTACGATGAAGCGAAGAATACATGGAGCGCTGCTTCGCTGGTGAGGAACGGCGGAGTCGCGGCAGATCGCGCGAACACGCTTATCGTGAACGGTGGCACCTTCGAGCAGCCCGGGTTCATCGTCGTGAAGAACGACGACTACGGCAAGCTGACCGTGAACGGCGGCACTTTCCGCACTCAGGATCAAACGTACACCCAAAAAGATGGCGTACAGGCTACGTCTGTAAATTCGGCGATCCAGAACTGGGGCCAGGCGACCGTCAGCGGCGGCGACATCCAGGGTGCGTTGTGGGTTGATACGTGGAGCAACGATCTGCCATCTAGCGAGATGACCGTGGGCGGCAACGTGCAGTTCAAGGGCAAAGTTGTCATGGGCAGCTACGCTTCCCAGCACGGCATCTCCAAGCAGGCCATTCTGAAGGTGACCGGCGGATCGTTCGACGTCGAGAGCTGGAGCGTTCCGAGCGAAGCCGCTCTGGTGTCCCTGACCGGTGGCACCTTCAGTGCCCAGATTCCGGCAGGATGCGTGGCCGACGGTTACCTGGTGGAGCCGAATACCGATAAAACCGTGTACACCGTGAAGAAGGCCTCTGAGACCGAGAACAAAGTCCAAGTTGTCGACAAAGACGGCAATGCCACGGGTGTTGCCAAGAGCGTCAGCGAAGTAGTTGAGGAAGTGCAGAAGTCGGGCGGCTCGCTGGTTCTGGCGGGCGACGTTGCCGAGACTGGCGGCATCACCATTCCCACCCCTCAAACTGGAACCGAAGCGAAGCCGGTGGCCATCGAGCTGAACGGCAACGATGTTACCACGTCGGGCACTGATGCGGCGGTTAAGGTCGGCAAAGGCGCCGAGCTGGTCATCAGCGATGCGAAGGGTTCCGGCGTGATTTCCTCGACGAGCACTCAGGCTCCTGCCGTGGAGGTTGCCGGTACGGTGACGCTCGACGGTGCCACGGTGACAAGCTCGTCCAACGACGGCATCAAGGTTGCGGCGGGTGCAACGTTGACGGTGAAGAGCGGCGTGGTTGAGGCTAAGGCAGCAACTCCGAAGCTGGAGTCCCGCTCCGCGCGTTCTGCGGCTCCCAGTCAGTACGGCATCTCTGCCGTCGGCGAGCAGGGCAAGACTACCACGCTGAACATCGAGGGCGGCAAGATCTCCGGCGAGGCGGGTGCGCTCGGCATCGGCCAGAACGTGACCTGCTCGGTAACGGGCGGCGTGTTCAACAGCAATGTTTCGCAGTATGTGAATAGCCAGAACTACAAGCAGACCGAGGCAAACGGCCTGTACTACGTTGCTCCGAATGCTGACAATGCGTACAACGTCGCGCAGTTCAAGACGAATGCAGCCGATCCGAGCACGTGGACCGCGCCGACTGCTCCTGAAGGCCAGACGTTCGCGGGCTGGTACGCCGACAGCCAGTACGGCACTCCCAGCACCGCGACCGAGGGCACTGTATACGCGAAGTTCGTGAACATCGCCGACGTGATGAAGTTCAAGGGCGGATCGCTTCGCATGGATGCTACGCCCTCGGTATCAGAAGGCTTGCGTTTTGGGTACTCGCTATTCCTTCCAGAAGAAATGCAGTTTGTGAGCTCTGGTTGGAAGTACACAATTAAAGGCACCGACTACACCAAGGTGGCTGAGCATCAAGCGCTGTATGACTCCGGCGTGATCGATACAAACTTGGTTTTCCTCAATGTTCCCAAGAACGACTATGCGGAAGATATTTCAGTCGAAATGTATGTAACGTACAAAACTTCCGATGGCACTACGGTGACATTTAAAGAACCAACTGCGCAGATTCGTTCAGTGAATAAGGTGGCGCAATTCATCCTAGATTCTCCGAACGCTTCGGCGGAAGAGAAAGAGTATGCACAAAAGATCCTCGCTTAGAGGGACGAGAGAAAGAGTAGGTTTAAGCAATGAAGTATGAAACTCCCAGCATGGAAGTAGTCGAGTTCGAGGGCAAGGACGTTGTGTGCTCCTCCATGCCTGGCGACGATACCGTGGAATTTCCTCACGCACTCTAAAGCATAGCAAGGGCGACAGGGGCGCACGGGTTGCGCCCCTGTCGTGTTGATGAAGGGCGGTTGATCGATGGAACGGAAACATATCGCAATCACCGCTGCGGTTGCCGCTGCGGCGGTCATTCTTGTTGGAGGTATTGGTTTGGCGTGCACCGGCCTGCTAAATGGCGAACCCGACAAGGCGACGCCCGAGAACTCGCTTCCCTCTACGGACAAGCCCGTCCAAGATGCGAAGCAGCAGATAAGCGCGCCTGATGAGTCCGGCGATGCAGTACAGCCTCTGCCAAGCACGGAAGGCTCTTCTGGCGCAGCGGCTTCGGGCGAGGGGCCGGAGGCGGCGGGCGATCAGCCCGCGCCCGAATCGGGCAATGAGAATTCCGGCGGAAATTCTGCCGATAACACAGTGGACTTCGGCTCGCCCGGATCCGACAATCCGTCCGATGAGCAAAAGCCTCCGGCTGAGCAGAGTCCGTCGGGCGATGGAGAGCGTTGGACGGGGTACTACTAAGATGCCGCAATTCTGCCTTCAGCTGGCCGGGCTTTCGGTGTCGGTTGCATCGCAGTACTCACAGGTGGAGCACATGTGTTCAGGCTACGAGGTGCCGAAAGGCGCCTCGAGCGATATCGACGTGCGCATTGATCCGCAGGATATCGACGCCGAGCGCGACGAGGGCGCATGGTCGGACGCCTACCTGGAGACGCTTGCGGTGTATCGGCAGATCGCCGAGGCCTTGCCTGCGTTCGATCGCATGCTGGTGCATGGGGCTCTGCTCTCGTTCCAAGGCGAGGGCTACCTGTTTGCAGCTCCCAGCGGCACGGGCAAGTCGACGCACGCGCTTTTGTGGAAGCGCTTTTTGGGCGATGCGGTCAGTATCGTCAATGGCGACAAGCCCATCGTTCGCCTAACCGGCGAGGGCGACGTCCCCGTAGCGTACGGCACGCCGTGGGCGGGCAAAGAAGGCTGGCATGAAAACGCTTCCGTGCCGCTTCGCGCCGTGTGTTTTCTGCGGCAGGCTCCAACGAACAGCATCGGGCTCCTGGACGCTTCCGGTTGCGTTGGCCGGCTTTTACGGCAAGTGTATCTGCCGTTCGACAGCCGCGCCGCCGCGCGCACGTTGGAACTGTCGGACAGGCTGGTCGGATGCGTTCCGATGTACGAATTGGCGTGCGACGTGTCGCATGACGCCGTTCGATGCAGCTTTGAGACGCTGACGGGGCGGCGCTTCTCGGATTGGGATATAAGCACATCGTGCCTGGATGCGAGCCAGGCATGCAGGGGAAGGAGCGTGACGTGAGGATTAAGGACGGGTTCGTGCTGAGGGACGTGGCCGGGCAGACGGTGGTCATCGCAACGGGCGAGGCCAGCCGCGACTTTCATGGCATGGTGAAGCTGAACGGGACGGGTCGCGTTATTTGGGAAGGGCTTTCTCGCGGCGACGATGCGGAAGATATCGCCCAGGAGCTCGTGAAAAGCTACGACGTGGATCTCGAAACCGCGCAACGCGATGTCGCGTCGTTCGTGGCCACCGCGCAGAAAGCCGGCTTTTTGGCATGACGACGCTGTCGACCATTGCGGAGGTGCTTGAGCGCGAGGGCGTCTATGTGGGGGTTACCAGCGGCGTCAGCATGTGGCCCATGATCCGCGACCGATGCGACACCGTCGTGGTGCGTCCGCCATGCGGTCGGCTTCGGCGCTTTGACGTCGCCCTGTACAAGCGCGATGATCGCTATGTGCTGCATCGCGTGGTGGAGGTGCTGGCTGATTCGTATGTGATTTGCGGCGACAACTGCATAGGCCGCGAACACGACATAACCGATGCCGACGTCCTTGGTGTTCTCACAGGGTTTTACCGAGGCGAAACCCAGGTGAACATGCAAGGGACGGGGTATCGGTGCTACGTGCGCGCGTGGTGCGGGGCGTATCCGGCGCGTCGAGCGCTCATGCGACTTCGTCGCTCGCTCGGTCGCGTCAAGGCTTTCGTTCTCGAAGCGGGTAGGTGCGTCTGATGACGTTGCGTGCAAGCGCCGGAGCGCAGGTCGACGCCTTGCGCGATCGGTTTCGGGTGCAGCGATGGATCGTGCGCGTGGGCGGGCCGGGGACATGGCTGGTGGTTGGCCTTGCGGCTCTGCGTGCGGTGGCGGCGGTCATCGCGGTGGCGTTCGCCCTTGTTATGAGGGCGTGCATCGATCAGGCTGTGGCGGGCTCGTCCCAAGGGTTCTCCGCTGCCGTGTGCGCGTTCGGCGTTCTTCTTGCCACGCAGGTGGGCGTGCTATGCACCTGCCGCGCGCTCTCCGAGGCGGCCCAGGCCACGCTTGAGAATCGGTTTCGCCAGCAAGCGCTTGCGGCGATGCTCGAAGGTGATTTCGGCTTGGCGTCGAGACGACATACCGGTGACGTGTCTGCGCGCATGACGTCCGATGCGCGCGTGGTGGCCGAGGGGGCAACCGGAGCGCTTCCCGAAGCGGCGTCCTCGATCACGCGGTTACTCGGGTCGCTTGCGGTGATGGGCATGCTGGCCCCTCTGCTTGCCGCAGTGCTGGTGGCGGTGGGCTGTCTGGTTGGCGCGGTTTCCCTTGCGTTGCGCTCGCATCAGAAAAAGCTTCATCGTTGCGTGCAGGAGGCGGAAAGCTCCGTTCGTTGCTACGTGCAGGAATGCTTGGAAAGCTTGCTGATGGTGCGTTCGTTCGGGTGCGAGCGCAAGGTGATTGGCCAGAGCCGTCGGGTTATGGACGAGCATCTGAGCTCTCGCATGCGCAAGATGGCGTTCTCGAACGCCTGCAGCACGGGTCTTTCCGCGGCAATGCAAGGCGGATACCTCCTGTGCTTCGCGTGGTGCGGTTGGGGGCTTTTGAATGGCTCGGTCAGCTACGGCACCATGATGGCCGTTGTTCAGCTGACCGGTCAGGTGCAGGCGCCCTTTGCGGGAATGGGATCCCTGTTCTCGCGCTACGCCTCCATGTTGGCTAGCGCAGAGCGTCTCATGGAACTCGATCAGGCCGTCGGACGTTTCTCCTGCGCAGGCGGAGCGTACCCGGGCGGACGCGACTCCGTGGCAGTGCCGGCTTCCTCGTTGGAATCGTTCGGTTTGGACAAGGCCTTCTTTCGCTACGATCAAGACGGCGCGCGCGAGGCTTTGTGCGACTGCTCGTTCGATGTGCACGCGGGGGAGGTAGTGGCGCTTGTGGGGGAGAGCGGCGCCGGTAAAAGCACGGCGATGCGTCTTCTGCTGGGGGCGTATCAGCCTGACGAGGGAAGCGCGTATGTGCGTGCAGAGGGGCGCCGAATTTCGGCATCCTCGGTTCGCCCAGGGTTGTTCGCGTACGTTCCGCAGGGTAATTGCCTGCTTTCGGGCACGGCGCGCGAGGTGGTTGCGTTTGCCGACGGGGATGGCGCTCCCGATGACGCGCGTGTCAGGGACGCCTTGTATGCGGCCTGCGCCGACGAGTTCGTCGACGGCTTGCCCGGCGGGCTCGATGCTCGTCTGGGAGAGCGCGGCGCCGCTCTTTCGGAAGGGCAGAGGCAACGGCTCGCCGTTGCCCGAGCTGTATACAGCGGCGCGCCCGTGTTGCTGCTCGACGAGGCCACGTCCGCGCTCGATACCGCTTGCGAGGAGCGGATGATCCGTCGTTTGCGCGAGCTTCCCGATCGCACGGTGCTCATGGCAACGCATCGGGGCAGGGCGGTGGCTCTGTGCGATCGCGTCGTGCAGGTGGGCGGTCGCGTATCTACGGAGGGCTGCCCGAATCTTGAAAGAAGGAAAAGCTTATGAGGGAAAGCGCGTTCTATTTGATTCACTTGATGTCGTGTGCATTGAACGACGTGCAGCCCTGTTCGCTGCCCGAAGGCGCCTCTTGGGATGAAGTCTACGCGTTGGCGGAGTTCAACAGCGTGGAGGGCTTGGCTTGGACGTCGGCTCGCCGGGTTCGCGATGTTCCGGCAGACATGCTGAAGGAATGGAGCGCGACTGCCGACATGACCTTGTACCGTTGCGTGAGCTACGGCATCGAGCGCGAGGCCGTGCTTGCCGCTTTGGCGGATCGCGGCCTGTCGTGGCTTCCTCTTAAGGGCGCGCTGCTGGTGGATTTGTATCCGTCGCCCCATATGCGATCCATGGCGGACAACGATATTCTGTACGGATTCGTAGAAGAAGACCCTGCCGGTGGGTTTCGGATTGCGGGGGCTACCGAAGCCGACCGCGAGCGCACTACGGCGCGCGCCGTGCGTGTGGCTGTTGAGGTTATGGAGGCGCGCGGTTACCGGACCATATCGAAAACAGCAGGCAATCATGAGTCGTTCGTTAAGAACCCTCACTTCAATTTCGAACTTCACCGCAGGTTGGTATCGCCTTCCAGTCCGCAGGCTGCGTACTACCATAACCCCTGGCAGCGTGCCGTGCCCGTCCGCTTGGATTCGAATGCCGCCGAAGGCGAGGCGTCCGATGCCGGCCGGGGCGGAAGGGGATGGGAGTATCGCTTCTCGGACGATGACTTCTACCTGCACCTGGTTTCGCATGCTTTCAAGCATTATGACGCATCGGGTTGCGGTATCAGGTTTTTGGTCGATCAGCTGGTGTTTCTACGTGCACGCGGCAAGGGTCTCGATCGATCCTATCTTGCAGACGAGCTTTCCAAGCTGGGTCTTCGAGATTTTGAGCAGTGGACGCGCAGGCTGTCGTTTCGCGCGCTGGAGGATCCGCGAGCGGCTTGCCGTTGCGCGCAAGGGCGGGACGCTGAAAGAGGCCCGGCGCAAAAGACAGCGGGTCTTTCGGATGCCGACCAGGCGCGTCTTCTGCGCCTGATGAACGGCGGCACGTACGGTACGTGGCAGACCGTGATGGAGCGACGCCTGGAGGCCATTCGCGCAGACTCTCCCAACGATGACGCTGATGTCAAGAAGCGCTACGTTGCAAGCCGCGTGTTCGTCAGCGAGGAGCAGATGCAAGAAGCCTTTCCGTTCTTCTGGCGTCATGCATGGATGCGTCCCCTGCTCCCGCTTTACCGGATGGGGCGGGGCCTGGTACGCAACCCTAAAAAGATAGCGTGCGAGATAAAGGCGCTGCGTCGCTTGCGCTGATCAGCTGGCCTCGCCGTCCGTTCAAAGCAGGCGAAACCGTCGAAGCCGAAAAGCCCGGACGTTCCCGATGGACGAGCATGGCCGCTCAGCAGTCGAGCGTCCGGCTTTGCTTGCGTATCTTGTGTTCAGGTTGTGTGCAAGGGGGTTCGCGAATGATCGCCAAAAATCGATTCTTGAATACAAAGCGTTTTCTGCGTATAATTCTCGGTTGCGTCTGGACTTAGATGGATACACCCGGACGCGTGGCAACCGGAGTCGCACGTGCCCAGCCTCCCTGCGGCACATCGGCGGCAATCGGAGCCACGAAGAGACGAAGGATTCTCGGTGTACGGAGAGGCGTGCGAGCGAGAATCCGCAGAAAGGAAAGCAATGGGAGTCAAACAGTACAAGCCGACCAGCCCCGGCCGACGCTTCCAAACGGTCTCGGACTTCGCCGAGATCACGACGTCGACGCCGGAGAAGTCGCTGCTTGCGCCGCTGTCCAACAAGGCAGGACGCAACAACAACGGCCGCATCACCACCCGCCATCAGGGCGGCGGTAACAAGCGCCGTTACCGCATCATCGACTTCAAGCGCAACAAGGACGGCGTCCCCGCGAAGGTCGCGACCATCGAGTACGACCCGAACCGCAGCGCCCGCATCGCCCTGTTGCACTACGTCGACGGCGAGAAGCGCTACATCCTTCATCCGAAGGGCCTCCGCGTGGGCGATACCGTCATGAGCGGTGTCGAGGCCGACATCAAGCCGGGCAACGCCCTGCCGTTGGCCAACATCCCCGTCGGTACGCTCATCCACGCCGTGGAGCTGCAGCCGGGCAAGGGCGCCGCTATCGCCCGTTCCGCCGGCACCAGCATCCAGCTCATGGGCAAGGAGGGCGACTACGCCATCCTGCGCATGCCTTCCTCCGAAATGCGCCGCGTGCTCATCACGTGCCGCGCGACGGTGGGCGAGGTCGGTAACGCCGAGCACTCCAACATCAAGATCGGCAAGGCCGGTCGCAACCGTTGGAAGGGCATCCGTCCCAGCGTTCGCGGTACCGTCATGAACCCGGTCGACCACCCGCACGGCGGCGGCGAGGGCAAGAACAAGTCCGCTGGTCGTCACCCGGTCACCCCGTGGGGCGTTCCCACGAAGGGCCATCGCACCCGCAATCCCAAGAAGGCTTCGAGCCGCTTGATCATCCGCCGTCGCAAGAAGTAGCGCAAAGCGTTAAGGAGTAATAGTGAGTAGAAGTTTGAAGAAGGGTCCTTTCGTTGAACCGCGCCTTCTTGATCGTATCGAGAAGATGAATGCGGCGGGCGAGAAGAACGTCGTGAAGACCTGGTCGCGCTCGAGCACCATCTTCCCGGAAATGGTGGGTCACACCATCGCCGTGCACGATGGCCGCAAGCACGTGCCGGTATACGTTACGGAATCCATGGTCGGCCACAAGCTGGGCGAATTCGCCCCGACCCGCACCTTTAAGGGTCATTCCGCCGACAAGGGCAAGAAGAGATAAGAAGGGGTGAAAACAATGGAAGCTAAAGCAATTGCACGCTATGTCCGCGTTTCGCCCCGTAAGGCGCGTATCGTCATCGATCTGATTCGTGGCAAGTCCGTGCCCGCCGCTCGCGAGATCCTGCAGTTCTCCGACCGCGCCATCGCCGAGGTTGTCGCCAAGACGCTGAACTCCGCTGTGGCCAACGCCGAGAACCAGCACCACGTGCGCCCGGAAACGCTCATCGTGAAGGCCGCCTTCGCCGACGAAGGCCCCACGCTCAAGCGCATCCGTCCGCGCGCCAAGGGCTCCGCTTCCCGCATCCTCAAGCGCACGAGCCACATCACCATCATCGTTGCACCGCGAGAGGAGGCATAAGCCGCATGGGTCAGAAAGTAAGCCCCACCGGGTTCCGTCTCGGCATTACCGAGGAATGGCGTAGCCGCTGGTACGCCGACAAGGATTACGCCAAGAACCTGGCAAACGACTTGGCCATCAGGAAGTTTTTGGACAAGCAGCTCGCCCGTGCCGCCGTCTCCAAGATCGAGATCGAGCGCGCCGGCGACAAGATCAAGATCATCGTGACCACCGCCCGTCCGGGCGTCGTCATCGGCAAGAAGGGCGCTGAGATCGACTCGCTGCGCAAGAAGCTCGAGAAGGTCGCCAACGGTCCGGTGTCCATCGAGGTCGTCGAGGTCAAGCGCCCCGAGCTCGATGCTGCGCTCATCGCGCAGTCCGTTGCCGAGCAGCTCGAGGGACGCGTTGCGTTCCGCCGTGCGATGCGCAAGGCCGTCCAGTCCGCCCGCAAGAGCGGCGCCAAGGGCATCCGCATCCAGTGCTCCGGCCGTCTCGGCGGTGCCGAGATGAGCCGTCGCGAGTGGTATCGCGAAGGTCGCGTGCCGCTGCACACGCTGCGTGCCAAGATCGACTACGGTTTCGCCACGGCTGCTACGACGATGGGCTCCATCGGCGTGCAGGTGTGGGTGTACCACGGCGAAGTGCTCCCCGGCCAGAAGGCTCCCCAGCCGGCGCTCGAGGGCAGCTCTCGCCCCAGCCGTCCCCGTCGCAACGATCGTAACGATAGGAGGGCAAAGTAATGCTCGTACCTAAGCGCGTGAAGCACCGCAAGGTGCAGCGTGGTTCCATGAAGGGCAAGGCCAAAGGCGGCACCCGGTTGAACCACGGCGAATACGGCATCCAGGCGCTCGAAGCCGCTTGGATCACCAACCGCCAGATCGAGGCAGCCCGTATCGCCATGACCCGCTACATGAAGCGTGGCGGCAAGGTGTGGATCACGATCTTCCCGGACAAGCCCATCACGAAGAAGCCTGCCGAAACTCGCATGGGTTCCGGTAAGGGCAACCCCGAGGCATGGGTCGCGGTCGTCAAGCCCGGCCGCATCATGTTCGAGATCGGTGGCGTCGACGAGGCCGTCGCCAAGGAAGCGCTCCGCCTCGCCATCAACAAGTTGCCCATCAAGTGCAAGATTGTTTCTCGTGAAACGGAAGGGCAGGAATAAATGAAAGCAGCAGAGATCCGTGAGCTGTCTGCCGACGATTTGCAGGCGAAACTCAAGGAAGCGCGCGCGGAGCTTTTCAACCTGCGCTTCCAGATGGCTACGAGCCAGCTTGACAACACCGCCCGCGTGAAGCAGGTCAAAAAGGACATCGCGCGTATTCAGACCGAGATGCGCGCCCGCGAGCTGAGCGCATAGCCCGTCGGCTAGGAAGGTTGGATACACATGAGCGAAGAACGTAACTCCCGCAAGGTCCGTCAGGGCGTCGTGGTAAGCGCCGTCAACGACAAGACCTGCGTCGTGCAAGTCAAGGAGCGCAAGCCGCACCCCGTGTACGGCAAGATGATGACGACGACGAAGAAGTTCCATGCCCATGACGAGAACAACGAAGCCGGCCTCGGCGACACCGTTCAGATCATGGAAACGCGTCCGCTGTCGAAGATGAAGCGCTGGCGCCTCGTGAAGATCGTCGAGAAGGCCCAGTAGTCTTGCGCGCTCGTCGCGAAAGACTATCGAGATGAAAGTTAGGTTGAAGCAATGATTCAGATGCAAACCATGCTCGCAGTGGCCGATAACTCCGGCGCTCGCAAGGTGCAGTGCATCAAGGTCCTGGGCGGCTCCAAGCGCCGTTACGCGGGACTGGGCGATGTCATCATCTGCAGCGTTAAAGAAGCCGCGCCGAACACCAACGTGAAGAAGGGCGACGTCGTCCGCTGCGTGGTCGTTCGCGTGAAGAAGGAAGTTCGTCGTGCCGACGGCAGCTACATCAAGTTCGACCAGAACGCAGCCGTTCTGATCGACACGAACGGCGCCCCGCGCGGCACGCGCATCTTCGGGCCCGTCGCCCGCGAGCTGCGCGACAAGAAGTACATGAAGATCGTGTCCCTGGCACCTGAAACGCTCTAAGGAGGTGTGCGCAAATGAACAGCATGAACATCAAAAAGGGCGATAAGGTGAAGTCCTGGCCGGCAAGGACAAGGGCAAAGAGGGCACGATCCTGCGCTCGCTGCCGCAGAAGCAGCGCGTCGTCGTGGAGAAGGTCAACATCGTCAAGAAGGCTCTTCGCCCCACGCAGCAGAACCCGCAGGGCGGTATCTCTTCGGTGGAGGCTCCCATCCACGTGTCGAACGTGATGCTGGTGTGCCCGAGCTGCAAGCAGCCCACGCGCGTCAGCAACAAGCGCGACGAGAACGGCAAGAAGGTCCGCGTCTGCAAGAAGTGCGGCAAGGACATCGACTAGCACATGAAGGCGGCGCGGCGCTTCGGCGGCGCGCCCCTTTGAGCAATGACCCCCTCCGGCCAGGCCGGTTGGGGACGCAGGGTCGGAAATCCTGCGTTTAATTCATCGAAAGGATACAGGAAAACATGACTGCTCCTCGCTTGAAGGAAAAGTACACCAACGAGATCGTGGCCAAGCTCGAGAAGGATCTCGCCCTCGACAACGTGAACAAGGTTCCGCGCCTTGAGAAGATCGTCGTGAACATGGGCGTGGGCGCCGCCGCTGCCGACCACAAGCTGCTGGACGCCGCCATGGGCGACCTGCGCATCATCACGGGCCAGCAGCCCTGCGTGACGCGCGCCAAGAAGTCCATCGCCGGTTTCCACGTGCGCGAAGGCCAGCCCATCGGCTGCAAGGTCACGCTGCGCGGCGACCGCATGTGGGAGTTCCTCGACCGTCTGCTGGCCACGGCGCTTCCCCGCGTGCGCGACTTCCGCGGCATCTCGCCGACCAGCTTCGACGGCCGCGGCAACTACACCATGGGCGTCACCGAGCAGCTTATCTTCTCGGAGATCGATTACGACAAGATCGATCGCACGCGCGGCATGGACATCACGTTCGTGACGACGGCTCCGGACGACGACAGCGCCTTCGCGCTGCTCGACGCGCTGGGCTTCCCGTTCAAGGACAAGGAATAACCCGCGTTGTCCCACCCAAGGCTGCCCCAAGGCAACCTGCGCTGAAACGTGCACTCGAGCCCGTCCGGACGATCGGACGGGCTGGATATAAGAAAGAAGGATTTGCATGGCTAAGAAATCGATGGTCGCCAAGGCCAAGCGCGAGCCGAAGTTCTCGACGCGTCAGCACAACCGCTGCACGCGCTGCGGACGTCCCCGCGCCTACTACCGCAAGTTCGGCCTGTGCCGCGTCTGCTTGCGCGAGTTGGCCAACAAAGGCGAACTGCCCGGCGTGACCAAAGCTTCGTGGTAAGCCACACGACGATTACGCTCGGGTGTGCCACGGTTCAGGCGGAGGCGTTACGGGCGCCGACGAACCGAATCGACAGGCTCATCACGGACCAAAGGAGAAAATCACTATGACCATGACCGACCCCATTGCAGATATGCTTACGCGCGTGCGTAACGCTAACTCTGCCGGCAAGCCGACGGTGTCCATGCCGTCCAGCAAGAAACTTGTCGAGATAGCCCGCATCATGCAGGAAGAGGGCTATGTTCAGGGCTACGACGTCATCGAGGGCGAGCCGCGCGCTACGCTCGAGATCACGTTGAAGTACGGTGACAAGAAGGCCAAGACGATCCGCGGCATCAAGCGCATCTCGAAGCCCGGCCTGCGCATCTACGCGGGCAAGGACGAGCTGCCCCGCGTGCTCGGTGGCCTCGGCACGGCTATCGTTTCGACGAGCAACGGCGTTATGACCGATCGCGATGCCCGTAAAAAGGGCGTTGGCGGCGAAGTCATCGCCTACATCTGGTAGGAAAGGGAGGGATAGATATGTCTCGTATTGGCAAGCTGCCCGTGACCGTTCCTGCCGGAGTCGATGTGACCATCGACGGCACGACGGTGACGGCGAAAGGGGCGAAGGGCGAACTGACCCGCACCTTCCCCGAGATCATGACCATCAAGCGGGAGGGCGACGACATCATCGTCGAGCGTCCGAACGACTCCCGCGAAGCGAAGGCCTACCACGGCCTCGTGCGCACGCTCATCGCCAACATGGTGGAGGGCGTGTCTGCCGGCTTCTCCAAGAAGCTGCAGCTCGTGGGCGTCGGCTACCGTGCCGCGCTCAAGGGCAAGGATCTTGAGATGCAGCTCGGCTTCTCCCATCCCGTGCTGGTGGAGGCTCCCGAGAACATCACGTTCGAGGTGCCCAGCCAGACCGAGATCATCGTGAGCGGTCCTTCCAAGGAGCAGGTCGGCCAGGTTGCCGCGAACATCCGCAAGTGGCGCAAGCCGGAGCCCTACAAGGGCAAGGGCATTCGCTATGAGGGCGAGCATGTCCGCCGCAAGGTCGGCAAGGCCGGCAAGGACTAGGCGCGAGCCGCGAACGACTGAGATCGAAGGGATTATCATGAACAAGCTTCAGAAAAAGCAGGCTGCGCTGGCTCGTCGCCATCGTCGCGTTCGCGGAAAGATCGCCGGTACGGCGGCTCGTCCCCGCGTGTGCGTCACGCGCAGCAACTCCAACATGTACGTGCAGGTGATCGACGACGTCGCCGGCAAGACGATCTGCGGCGTTTCCACGCTCGGCCCCGATTTCAAGGCCACGGGCAAGAGCGGCGCGACCGTCGAGGGCGCTGCCGCCCTGGGCGCGATCGTGGGCAAGAAGGCGCAGGAATCCGGTGTCACGGAAGTCGTGTTCGACCGTGGCGGCAACCTGTATCACGGGCGCATCAAGGCTTTGGCCGATGCCGCTCGCGAAGCAGGCTTGAAATTCTAGAAGGGGTTAAGGTCTATGGCTCGTAACAAACAAGACAACGCCGCGGTCCCCGAGCTTCAGGAGCGCGTCGTCTACATCAACCGCGTGTCGAAGGTTGTCAAGGGCGGCCGCCGCTTCGCGCTCACCGCGCTCGTGGTGGTCGGCGACGGCAACGGTCGCGTCGGCGTGGGCATGGGCAAGTCCCAGGAAGTGCCGATCGCCATCAAGAAGGGCGTCGAGGACGCGAAGAAGAACATGTTCAGCGTGCCGCTGACGGCCGAGAAGACGCTGCCGCACGAGATCATCGGCGAGTACGGCGCCGGTCGCGTGCTCATCAAGCCGGCTACGCCCGGTACCGGCGTTATCGCCGGCGGCGCGGCTCGTGCGGTCATGGAGCTGGCGGGCGTCACCGACTGCTTCGCCAAGTCGCTCGGCACCGACAACGTGATGAACGTGGTCAAGGCCACCGCCGAGGGCCTCAAGAACATGGAGAGCCCCGAGCAGGTTTCCGAGCGTCGCGGCATGTCCGTCTCCAAGATCTACGGCTGGAAGGAGAAGAACTAATGGCTGACGCAAAGAAGACCCTGCGCATCACCCAGGTGAAAAGCTCCATCGGCTACAAGGAAGACCAGGGCAAGACCCTGCGCGCGCTTGGCCTCGGCAAGATCAACCGCTCCGTGGAGCAGGTGGACAACGAGTCCGTCCGCGGCATGATCTTCAAGGTGAAGCACTTGGTCAAGGTCGAAGAGATCTAATCTTCGTGGTGCTTGGCAGGTAGGATATAATGATTCGTCGGCGTGCCGCAACGGCACGCCGATGGTCGATTTACGGAAGTTTGCTGGCGGCGAGCTGCCAGCGCCGGGAAGGGTCCCGGACAGCGAAAGAAGGAGAAACTAACATGGAACTCAAGGATCTCAAGCCGGCTGAAGGTTCGCGCAAGCCCCGCAAGCGCGTGGGTCGCGGTCCCGCGTCGGGCACGGGCAAGACGTCCGGTCGCGGTATGAACGGCCAGAAGTCGCGTGCTGGCGGCGGCAAGGGTGCAGGCTTCGAGGGCGGTCAGACGCCGCTCGCTCGTCGTCTGCCGAAGCTCCCGGGCTTCAAGAACATCAACCACGTGGAGTACCTGCCCGTCAACGTGAAGCGTCTCGAGGAGACCTTCGAGGCCGGCGACGTGGTGAACGGCGAAAGCCTCAAGGCCAAGGGCATCATCAAGCATGCCGACGCGCTCGTGAAGGTGCTGGGCGACGGCGAGATCACCAAGGCTCTCACCGTGCAGGTGGATAAGGTGTCTGCTTCCGCCAAGGCGAAGATCGAAGCAGCCGGAGGAAAGGTCGAAGAGCCTTGCTAAGCTCGATCATCGATGCATTCAAGGTACCGGAGCTGCGCAAGAAGATCTTGTTCACTCTGGCTATCCTCGCGCTGTATCGTTTCGGCGCGTACGTGCCGGTGCCCGGCATCCCGTTCAACGAGTTCGCGAACTCGTTCCAGGACTCGGGCGTGTCCATGACCATGCTCGACCTGTTCACGGGCGGTGCGTTGTCGAACTTCTCGGTGTTCTCGCTGGGCATCATGCCCTACATCACGGCATCGATCATCATGCAGCTGATGCAGGGCGTCATTCCCGCCATCGGGCGCTGGGCTAAGGAAGGCGAGACGGGTCGTCGCAAGATCACGCAGATCACGCGTTACCTGACGTTGGGTCTGGGTCTGATCAACGCCATCGGCTACCTGCTGCTGTTCAAGTCGCCGCAGTACGGCGTGGTGTTCTCCACGGAGGTGCCGGAGATCCTCACCGACATCCTCGTCGTGTTCACGCTCGTGGCGGGCACTGCGTTCATCATGTGGATGGGCGAGCTTATCACGCAGCGCGGCATCGGCAACGGCATGTCGCTCATCATCTTCGTGAGCATCGTGTCGCGCGTGCCGAGCGCCATTTTCTCGTCGATGAACCTCACGGCCGATACCACTATGGGCGTCGCGATTACGGTGGTCACCCTGCTTGTGGTGCTTGCCTGCATTCCCGCGATCATCTTCGTGGAGCGTGCGCAGCGCCGCATCCCGGTGAACTATGCCAAGCGCGTGCAGGGTCGCAAGATGATGGGCGGCCAGTCCACCTACATTCCCCTCAAGGTGAATGCGGCGGGCGTCATCCCGATCATCTTCGCGAGCTGCCTGATCTACTTCCCGGCGCAGCTGGCGGCTCTGTTCAACGTGGGCTGGCTGACGGCGGTGGCCGACGCCATCTCCACCGGCTGGGTCAACTGGATCCTCACCGTGCTGCTCATCGTGTTCTTCGCGTACTTCTACACCTCCATGGTGTTCAATCCGGAGGAGACGGCCGACAACCTGCGCAAGCAGGGCGGCTTCATTCCCGGTGTGCGTCCGGGCACGGCGACGGTGACCTATATCAAGAACGTGCTGCATCGCGTCACGCTGCCCGGCGGCATCTTCATCGCCGCCATCGCGGTGGTGCCGACGATCATCTTCTACTTCACCGGCAATACGCTCATCCAGGCGTTCGGCGGCACTTCGATCCTCATCATGATCGGCGTGGCCCTCGACACCATGAACAAGGTGGAAAGCCAGCTGAAGATGCACAACTACGAAGGTTTCTTCAAATAGGGGGATCTGTCGAAGTAAAAGCCCTGATCAAGCGACTGATCAGGGCTTTTTTTTTATTGCCCCTTCCGACGCCTGTGTACAAGATTTGTACAAACGACGACTATGCGTGCGCCGAACGTGCATAGAACGCTGACGCCGCTCCACTGTTGCCCCTGAACTTTGAAAAGAGGTATGATGCTCGGCATCGTGACCTTGGATAGGGGAGAAGAGAAGGGCATCGTTGTCTTTGATCGGCATCTGCCAAACAGCGAAGCGTGCAGCAATGGAGGAACCCGCCGCGTCTTGGCAGCGAGAGGGAGTGAGTGGGCATGACGCTAGGAAGCAGCCCGTTGTGGTTCGGGTTCGGCTCTTACCCAGCTGAATTTGACAATCTGGACGAACCTGATAACATAGTCTTCGACAGTTCCGGGGGCACCTCTCAACGATGTGCAAAAGCCCCGGACTATTTGTTTATGGACGGATTTCAACCCAAGGTGCCTTCCAAGCCGTTTCTTGGATACGGCGAGCTCATAGAGCATCTGGCAGATAAAGGCATCGAGATCGGCGACGAGAAGTCCGCGCACGCCGTGCTCTCCCGAGTCGGCTATTATCACTTGAATGCGTATCTTCCAGCGGTCAAAAGAACGATCGGTCCGCCTGTCTCGCTTGCATCGGTCTATAACGCCTACGTGTTCGACATGATGATCCAAGCTATCCTGTTTGAATACATATCCTATTTCGAGGTCGCTTTCAGAGCGCAGATGGCGCATGGCCTTGCGCGTCAGTACGGAGAATTCGCCCACCTTGTTCCGGATGCGTTCAAAAACGGAATGGAGCATAAAGACATGGTGCGGCGCTACCGTATTGAACGCGACCGCAAGAGACGGACGGGGAATCGTTCGTCGTCCACAACATGGACAAGTACGGAGAGCTTCCGGTGTGGGCGGCCGTAGAGCTGATGCCTCTCGGAATGCTGTCCAAGGCTTTCAAGAACATGGCTGCAGGTGATGCCCGCGATACTGTCTGTGATTTCTTCGGCTTCGACTCCCGTGTGCTTTCGAGTTGGGCTCATTCTGTCTCGTTCGTTCGCAATGAGTGCGCTCACCAGGGCATCCTCTATGGTCGCGCCATTCCCAAACCGCCTATGCGCCAAGCTTCAATCGAAGGAATAGATAGCAGGTCGACATTCTGCCAGTTTGCTGTGTTGACAAGTCTTTTCAAGAAGAACATGAGGGACTTGAGCGTTCCCATGATATGCGCCTTGCGAAGGGCAATAGAGCTTCCACCGTTCCCGCTCGCGTGGCTGTTCGGCTTCGAGGACGGTCAGATCGGCGATGCGGAGCCGCCGTGGGTTCGCAAGCTGTGTGAATGCGCCGGGATAGACGGGGACATCACGCGCAGATACATGGAATCGGAAGTCGCAGCCGAGAACATGAGGAACAATTGGGCTACGGAAGGGTAGGGAAGGGATTCGCGACGGTTTGGCGGCGTTTCGCTTGCGATCGAGTCGTTGACGGGCTCTGCCTGTCTTTCTGTTGAAATGCGCGCGTACGGCGTAGGGCTTTGATACAATACGGCGCATCGATTGTATGTCGAAAGGATTGAACCATCATGAATATCGTGTTGTTAGGGGCGCCGGGTGCTGGTAAGGGTACGCAGGCGGCCAAGCTGGTTGAAGAGTTCGGCACGCCGCACATCTCCACGGGCGACATGCTGCGCGCTGCCGTAAAGGCCGGCACGCCGCTGGGGCAGAAGGCGAAGTCTTTCATGGACGCGGGCGACCTCGTGCCCGACGATGTCATCATCGGCCTGGTCACCGAGCGCCTGCAGGATCCGGACACCGAGAAGGGCTTCATCCTCGACGGCTTCCCGCGCACGTCCGCGCAGGCGGTCGCGCTTGACGCCGAGCTGTCCAAGCTGGGTCGTCCGCTGGACGCGGCGCTGCTCGTCGACGTTGACCCCGAGGTCATCGTCAAGCGCCTCACCTCGCGTCGCATGTGCCGCGACTGCAACTACATCGGCACCGCCGCCGACGAGACCTGCCCCAAGTGCGGTGGCGAGATGTACCAGCGCGACGACGACAACGAGGCCACGGTGCGCAACCGCCTCGACGTGTACGAGAAGTCCACGGCTCCGCTGATCGACTACTATCGCGGCTGCGACCTGCTCGTCTCCATCGACGGCGATCGCGATCCGAACGTGGTGTACGCCGACGTGAAGCAGGCGCTTGGTCTGTAAAGCGCGTCCGCGCGCTTTTTGCACGCAATCTTGAAGGCGGACGGGGCTTGAGCTGCCTCGCCCGCCTTTTTTCATCTATAATTCCATACCAATATGCCGACCGTACGCCAGAACATAGCCTATGCCTACAACGGCTTCATGAGCAGGCACCGCTTGGCGGCGGTTCACCTGATCAAGAGCGCGCTTGCCATCGTACTGATCTCGCTTCTGCTCGAGACGTTCCTGTTCAACATCAACTACTTCACGTCGGCGAACTACAACACCATCTCGCTGAACGACAAGCTCACCTTGCAGGAGACCGTTGACGACCAGTACAAGGTGACCGCGGTGAACCACGTGCTGGAGTTCTCGAACCTCAACACCGAGGTACACAACATCTGGCTGAACTTCGACTACCGGCAGCCTGCGCAGGATCTGAGGGTGAAGATCCAGTTCACTGACGACGCGCACCATACGTACTTCGACTCCACGGAGTACACGGTAGGCGTGCCACCGGTGGGGGTGTCCACGTTCAGCGATCAGAGCGAGTACATCAACCTCAACACGACGGGCCTCGTGAAGAACCTGCGTATCGAGATCGCGGGCGACGACGTGAGCTATCCCATCAAGCTGAGCGACATCGTCCTCAACGCGCATCACCCGTTCGACTTCAACACGACGCGCTTTTTCGTCTGCATGGGCCTGCTGGCGTTGGCGTTCGCGTTCCGTCCGGGCTCGGCCATCTACCGCATCGGCATCGTCAGCGAGCCGCGCAAGTCGAAGGCCGCCATCGTCGCAACGGTGGCTATCGAGGTGTGTCTGCTCAGCTCGTTCCTGTTCCTGGGATCGAATCTCGTGGGCGTGGCCACGCAAAGCTACAACAGCGGCTCGTGGGACGGCAAGAGCCTGGTCAACGTATTCGAGGTGGGCGGTGACAACGCGCAGCAGTACGCGGAATTGGCGAAGGCCATGGCTCACGGCCAGCTGTACCTGGAGGAGGAGCCGCCGCAGTGGCTGCAAGACTCCAACGACCCCTACGACAAGGGCGCGCGCGACGAGATGCAGAAGGAGACGGGAGAACCCTATCTTTTCGACGTGGCGTATTATAACGGGCACTACTACGTGTACTTCGGCGTGGTGCCGGTCATATTGTTCTACCTGCCGTTCTACTTGCTGACGGGCGCGAATTTCCCCACGGCCATCGGCGTGCTGATCGCCGTCGTGGCGTTCGTGCTGGGATGCTCGGCGCTGTTGGACCGGTTCGCGCGCTACCACTTCAAACGGGTGAGCCTGGGGTTGTACCTGTTGCTGCAGATACCGCTGGTCATGTGCTGCGGCGTGCTGTACCTGCTGAAGTTCCCGACGTTCTACTCGCTGCCCATCGCGCTGGGCCTGGCGTTCTCGGTGTGGGGTCTGTACTTCTGGATGAAGGGGCGCGCTTCGGCGGGACCCGAGAAGTGGTACCTTGCGGGATCGCTGTGCATGGCGCTGGTCGCGGGATGCCGCCCGCAGCTGCTGGTGCTGTCGTTGGTGGCGTTTCCGTTGTTCTGGCGCGCGTACATCACCAAGCGCCGGCTGCTCACCCCGCGTGGCGCACGCGAGTTCGCCTGCCTCATCGCGCCCTACCTCGTGGTGGCGGCCGGCCTGATGGCGTACAACCATGCGCGCTTCGGCTCGTTCACGGACTTCGGGGCGAACTACAACCTCACGGTGAACGACATGACGAAGCGCGGGTGGAACATCGGGCGTTTGGCTCCGGCGCTGTTCGCGTACTTCCTGCAGCCGCCCAGCGCCACGGGCGTGTTCCCGTATTTGCAGCCGGCGCCGTTCGATACCACGTACATGGGGCAGACCATCAAGGAAGTCACCTTCGGCGGCATCTTCGCGTGCCTGCCGGTGCTGTGGGTGCTGCCGTTCGCGAAGCGCGTCCTGCAGCTGCGCATGAGCCAGCGCTCCACGCGCACCATCGCAGGCGTCATCGTCGTGCTGCTGCTGGGCGGCGTCATCGTGGCGCTGGCCGATGCGGAGATGGCCGGCATCCTGCAACGCTACTTCGCCGACTTCAGCTTCATGTTCCTGGCCGCGGTGGTGCTGCTCGTGTTCATCGTGAACGAGAACCTGCAGCCCGGTTCGACCGTGCAGAACCTGCTCATGAAGGTGCTGCTCGTGCTGGTGGCCGTGTCGGTGCTGTACAGCGCGCTTCTGTGCTTCGTGCCCGAGACGGGCTGGTACTCCGACGTGTATCCGTGGGCGTACCGCGACATCATCGAAACCGCGCAGTTCTGGACATAGATCCGTATCCGTATCTGTATCCGTATCCGCATCCGTTCGATCCGAGAGAAGAGAGGTTCCATGGAATTCATCATCGCCGAGAGCACCGAGGATATGAGCCGGCGCGCAGCCGACCGCATCGCATCGTTCGTCGAGGCCGATCCGTCGTGCGTGCTGGGGCTGGCCACGGGCACGACGCCCATCGGCTTGTACGCGTGCCTCGTTGACGATTGCGCGCAGGGCAAGATCAGCTTCGCCGACGTGACCACGTTCAACCTGGACGAGTATCGCGGCCTCGATCCCGAGCACGATCAGAGCTACCGCTACTTCATGAAGAAGCACCTGTTCGATCATGTGGACATCGATCAGGCACGCACGCATGTGCCCGAGGGCTCGAACCCCGATGCCGAGGCCGTGTGCGCAGTCTACGAACAGGCCATCGAAGAGGCGGGCGGCATCGATTTGCAGCTGCTCGGCCTCGGCCCGAACGGGCACATCGGCTTCAACGAGCCCGAGGACACGTTCCCGAAGGCCACGCACTGCGTGGATCTCACCGAGAGCACCATCCAGGCGAACAGCCGCCTGTTCGACCGCGTTGAAGACGTGCCGCGCCAGGCGTACACCATGGGCATCGGCACCATCATGGCCGCGCGCAGCGTGCTCGTGGTGGTGGAGGGTTCCCACAAGGCCGAGATCGTGAAGAAGGCGTTCTTCGGCCCGGTCACGCCCGAAGTGCCGGCGTCCATCCTGCAGTTCCATCCCGACGCCACCGTCATCGTCGATCCGGCAGCGGGTGCGCTGTGCAAGTAAGGGGCGGCTCGGTTCTGACGGGCGCGGGATTCGCGTCCGCCGACATCGTCATCAAAGGCGAGCGCTTCGCGGCTGTCGACCCGCAGGGCACTGCGGCGACGGCGGCTGACGGTCAGGTGCTCGACGCGTCGGGATGCTACGTCGTTCCGGGCCTCATCGACCTGCATTTCCATGGATGCGTGGGGCACGACTTCTGCGACGGCACCGAAGAGGCCATCGACGCCATCGCGCGGCACGAGGCCTCGTGCGGCGTGACGGCCATCTGCCCGGCCACGATGACCTATCCCGAAGACGTGCTGGCTCCCATCATGGATGCCGCGGCCTCCTACGAGGCGAAGCGCGACGGGGCGGCGCTCGTGGGCATCAACATGGAGGGTCCCTACATCTCGCCCGGCAACATCGGCGCGCAGAACCCTGCCTACCTCCATCTGCCCGACGAGGCGATGTTCCGTCGCTTGCAGGAACGTTCGGGCAATCTCATCAAATTGGTCGACGTGGCGCCCGAGGTGGACGGCGCGCTCGATTTCATCCGCTCGGTGTCGTCCGACGTGCGCGTGTCCATCGCGCATACGCAGGCCGACTACGATACCGCGTGCGCGGCCATCGAAGCCGGCGCTCGGCAGATGACGCACCTGTGCAACGCCATGCCGCCGCTGCACCACCGCAAGCCCGGCCCCATCGGCGCGGCGTTCGACCATTCAGAGGTGATGCCCGAGCTTATCGCCGACGGGGTGCATATCCATCCGTCCATGGTGCGTCTCCTGTTCGCCGCTTTCGGAGCCGATAGGGTCATCCTTATCAGCGACTCGATGATGGCGACGGGCCTCGACGACGGCGAGTACTCGCTGGGCGGCCAGGATGTCACCGTGCGGGGCAACGTCGCCACGCTGCGCAGCGGCACTATCGCGGGCTCGGCCACCGACCTCATGGCGTGTGTGCGCGTCGCCGTACGCGACATGGGCATCCCGCTGGATGCAGCCGTTCGGGCCGCCAGCGCCAATCCTGCCCGCGCGTTGGGGCTGGAAGGGGAGCGCGGCAGCATCGAGGTCGGCAAGATCGCCGACGCCGTGGTGCTCGATGAGAACCTCCGCGTGCGCCACGTGATCCTGCGAGGCGAGCTGCTGGGGTAGCTTTCTGCGTTCATCGCGCCGGGCGAGGGCTCGGCAGCGGGGCGAAGGGTTCCGTGCGGAGGCGACCGACGCTCTCGGCCGCTCTGTGCAGAGCCCTTCGCCCTTTGCCGTTTTTTTCGGGGGGGGGCGGCAGCCGGCGGCGCTACCGTTCGGTGACGCTTCATTCTCTTTGACGGCTTTCCGGTTTCTTCTTGGCATGCTCGTCCTATACTCTACTTTTTTCGTCGGATAAACGAGGAAGGGCGTTGCCTATGTCGATGGAGGTGCTGGTGCCCGTCGCAGGTATCTTGGCGGTGTTCGCTGCCATGCTCGTCTTGCTCAAGATCATGCGATCGAAGGGCCTAAGCTTCACGGCGAGGGTGTTCACCGCGCTCGGGCTGGGCGTCCTGCTAGGTTTGGGAATCCAGCTGTTGCTCGGCCGCGACGGGGATGCTGCCACGACGGCGCTCGACTGGATATCCATCGTGGGACAGGGTTATATCGGCTTGTTGAAGATGCTCGTCATGCCGCTCGTGTTCGTGGCCATCGTCGGGGCGTTCACGCGCGCGGAGGTCACCGAACACTTCGGGCGCATCGCCTTCGCGGTGTTGGCCGTGCTGCTGGGCACGGTGACCGTTGCGGCCGTGCTAGGCTGGGGTGCGACGGTTCTGACCGGGCTTGCGCATGCGGGCTTCCTCGATGCCGCGACCCCCGATGCCGCCGAGCTTTCGTCGCTCGCCTCCCAGCAGAGCGAGGCTGCCAGCCTTACGCTGCCGCAGGAAATCCTCTCGTTCATCCCGACGAACCCCTTCGCCGACCTCGCGGCGCCCGATCCACCTCCACCATCGCGGTCGTCATCTTCTCGGCTATCCTCGGCGTTGCGTATCTCAGGTTGCGCGATAAAGACGTTGAGCAGGCAGACTTCTTCAAGAGCCTCATCGACAGCCTGTACGGCATCGTCATGCGGATAGTGGCCATGGTGCTAGGGCTCACCCCGTACGGTATCCTCGCGCTCATCGCGAAGGTGATGGCCGCGAGCGATTACCGCGCCATCCTCGGACTGGGAAAGTTCGTGCTCGTGTCTTACGGCGCGTTGCTGGCGGTGCTGTGCGTGCATTGTCTCATCTTGCTGGCGAACCGCGTGAATCCGGCGACCTACTTCAAGAAGGCGTTTCCCGTGCTCAGCTTCGCGTTCGTATCGCGTTCGAGCGCGGGCGCGCTGCCGCTCAACATCGAGACGCAGCATAAAGCCCTGGGCGTGGACAGCGCGTCGGCGAACCTCGCGGCAAGCTTCGGCATGTCTATCGGGCAGAACGGGTGCGCGGGCGTGTACCCGGCGATGCTGGCCACCATCGTGGCGCCTACCGTAGGCATCGACGTGCTGTCTCCTACGTTCTTCGTGCCGCTCATCGCCGTGGTGGCCATCAGCTCGTTCGGTGTGGCAGGAGTGGGCGGGGAGCGACGTTTGCCTCGCTCATCGTGTTGGGGACGATGGGGCTTCCTATCGAGGTGGTGGCCGTCCTCGCATCCGTGGAGCCGCTCATCGACATGGGTCGCACCGCCCTCAACGTCAGCGACTCCATGGTGGCGGGCATTACAGCCTCGCATGTTGCGGGCGGCCTCGACCGCTCGGTTCTGGACGATCCGGAGGCGCGTGTCACCGCCGAGGCGCACGTGAGCTGACGGGCATGAAAAAAGCCCTGGAGGGGGGGGATGATCCCCTCCAGGGCTTCGCGCATCGGATTCGGCGCGTCCTAGCCGATGGCGTCGGCGAACCAGGAAGTGATGGACTGCGGGTGGGTGATGGCCGTCCCCACCACGATGGCGAAGGCTCCCGCCTCCATGGCCGCCTGCGCATCGGCGAGCGTGTGGATGCGACCCTCGCAGAACACGGGCACGTCGCCCGCTGCGGCGACGGCCTCGCGCAGGAACTCGAGGTCGGGGCCGGCGGTTTTCTCGCGGCCGCCGGGCACGTAGCCCGCCAGGGTGGTGGACACGATGTCCGCACCGGCTTCGAGCGCCCGTTGCACGTCGTCCATGCAGGAGCAGTCGGCCATGATCAGCGTTTCACCGCGCAAAGCCTCCACGGTCTCCTCGAAGGTGCGACCGTCGGGGCGGGGCGTGCCGTGGCATCGATGGCCACCACGTCGGAGCCGGCGGCGATGCAGGCGCGCGCGTGGCGCAGCGTCGGCGTGATGTAGACGCCGTCGTGCCCCTCTTTCCAAAGGCCGATGACGGGGATTTCCACCTGGCCTTTGATGGCGGCGATGTCGGCAAGGCCTTGGCAGCGGATAGCGGCTGCGCCGCCGCGTTCGGCGGACAGGGCAACCTGCGCCATGGTTTCGGGGTGGCGCATCGGCTCGCCCACGTAGGCCTGGCAGCTGACGATGAGCTTGCCTTGCAGGGAGGAAATCAGGGGATCGGTCATGATCGTCCTTTCAGGGTATCGAGCAGGTATTCGGCGGCTCCGATGAGCGGGGCTCGGCTGCCGAGCGCGGCATCGACGATGGGCAGGCCGTGCATCACGGAAGGCGCCTGTCGCTCGAAGCCTTCTTGCAGGGCGGCTCTCCAGGCTTTTCCGGCGTTGCATACCGAGCCTGAGAGCACGACAAGTTCCGGATCCAGCAGATCCGTCCAGGTTGCGATGGCTTCGCCGAGCACCGCGCCCGCCTCCAGAATGATGCGGCGTGCCAGCTCCTCGCCGTCTGCGGCGCGCCTGGCTATCTCGTCTCCCGCAAGGCGTTCGCCTCCTGCTGCGACGTAACGGGCTTCGATTCCGCTGCCGGCCGCGATGGATTCAAGCTCGCTGGCGGTGCCGCAGGCGCGCGGCGTGCCCAGCGCATCGGGGCAGGGCGTTCGCCCCAGCTCGCCTGCGAACCCGTGCGCGCCTAGCAGCACGCGGCCGTTCGCCACGATGCCGCCGCCGAGCCCGGTGCCCGCTGCGATAACGAAGCAGGTTTGAGCGCCGCGGGCAGCGCCCCAACGAGCTTCGCCGAGCGCATGAGCCTTCACGTCGTTGAGCACGGCCACGGGAAGGCCGAGCGACGCGCTCAGACGCTCGGCTACGGGCTGACCGGTCCAGCCGGGCATGAGCTCGTTGGCGAACGCGATGCCGCCCGTGCGCACGTCCACGAGCCCGGCCGTCCCCACGCCGATGCCGACAACGTCGTCTTCGGCATCGGCTACCACGTCGGCCACGAGCGAGGCCAGGGTGTCCAGCACGGCGCTGCCGCCGCGCTGGGCTTCCGTGGGAACGCTGCGCAGGGCGTCCACCGTCGGCGCCGCATCGGCGGCGGAATAGCGCACGAGCGCACCCGCCATCTTCGTGCCGCCCACGTCGAAGGCGGCAATCGTGCATGGATGTTCGACGCTCATGCGGCGCTCACGCTACTTGCAAGCCGGAGCGCCGGGCGAGACGGGGCACGCATCCCAGTGCGCCTGGCGGATCGGCGCGTCGGCGTCCATGAGTCCCGCGCGCTTCAGCACGGCGACGATCTGCTCCACGTCCTCGCCTTCGAGCGCGCACACGGGCTCGCGCATCTGGTTCGTGTTGAACACGCTCATCTGCCACAGCGCCGTCTTGAACGCGCCCACGCCCGCGCCGAAGCCCACGGTGGCCTTCACCTCGCGCGTGACGTACATGAGGCGTGCGAGGTGATTCTGGATCTCGCGCACGCGCTCCCAGTCGCCGGCTTGCGCGGCGCGCCACTGCTCCACGTAGCTTGCCGGATCGATGTTCGCCAGACCCGGAACCGAGCCGTCGGCACCGCCCAGGTAGGCGCCGTCCACGACCACCTCGTGGCCGGTCAGCACTTGCAGCGGGTGGCCGGCGTCCTCGTTCTGCAGGCACAGCCAGCGGAACGACACGTCGTCGCCCGAAGAGTCCTTCACGCCCTGCAGCACGCCGTCCTCGCCGAGGCGCACGAGCATCGTGGGATCGAGCTTCGTGTGCACGCAAGCGGGCAGGTCGTAGGCAAACAGCGGCAGGTCGGTGTGCTCGCGGATGGCGCGGAAGTGGCGTTCCACCTCTTTGGGACCGCCGAGAGCGTAGAAGGGGGCGGTTGCCACGAGGGCGTCCACGCCGTAGCCCGTCGCGCGCTTGGCCTGGTCGACCACGCGCATGGTTTCCATGTCGATGATGCCCGTGAGCACCGGCACGCGGCCGTGCACCATGGCGATGGCCTCTTGCAGAACGTGGTAGCGCTGCGCGTCGGTGAGGAAGGCAACCTCGCCCGAGGATCCCAGGAAGAACAGACCGTCGACGCCCGCGTCGATCATGCGGTTGATGGAGCGCTCGAGCGCCTCGAGGTCGAGCTGGCGCTTCTCGGTCAGCGGAATGACGACGGGGGGAATGACGCCGCGAAACGGTGAATCAGTCATAGGAGCAAGCCTCTCTCTGTTCGTCGGTAAACGGTAAAAGGGTAAACTCCCTCAGCGTAAGCGTCAACGCAAGAGGGCAGGTCGCCACATAAAAAGCGCCCCCGGTTCAACCGAGGGCGCAGGGGGGATCTTGTTGTTAGACGATTTCGATCAGGCAATGGGAGCGATTGGTGTAAAGGCTGTATAGTCCTGCCGGGACATCGGACAAATTGCAAATGAAGTAACCTTCTTTTGTTTTCTCGCAAGGCGCGCTGATGCTGGAATCGTATCGTGGAGCCCTTTCATTTATTCTCGTTTTTTCTTGCACAATACAATAGGGAGTGTCTATTTCGATTGATTTCTCGACCCACTTAGTTCCTTCGTAGTATCCGACCGTGTAGCTGTTCTTTTCAGAGGTTGTCCAAATGCCGTCAAGATGGTGTCCGTTTGAACCGAGGCTTCCGCCGTCGATGTACATGTCGTACTTGACGATGCCATGCTCTGCGGGTGTAGACGCATGTCCATCGATTTCCTCGAATTTTCCATCCTGCAGGCCGAAGCCCGGCCAATAACCCATGTTCAACACGGGGAACATCTGGAGTGAGTCTAGGCCTTCTGTCGTAAGCAGGCGGTACCCTTCGCTCCGATTGATTTGTTATACGGTGTGTTCACCTCCTCTTTCTCCGGAATACATTGCTACTGTCGAGTCTGTGACGTCCTCTCCGTCTGCATCCGTCCATTTGCTAGCGCGTTCTTGGAAGGAGTAATCGCCTTGGAGAGCTGTGCACACGCCGTTGTGCTCGATAAATAGCATGTCCTTCGTTGTGCTTACCTCGTCGAGGGTGTATGTGGCATCGTTCGAGTCGCTTTTCTCGTCGATGTCGGCAGACAGACTCTCGTTCTGATCCGCGTATTCTCCGGATGGGGAAGGTTCGGGGTTGCTCGGTTGGCTTTCGTTTGCACCCGGTGCGCATCCGTACATATTGCAAATGATTACCAGTGCGGCTGCTGCCGCTACGTTCCCCTTGGCTGCCATGTCTCCTCCTCGAAATGCATGCTCTTATTGAGTGTTGGATTATGACCCAACATAGAGGAAATATTATCACATAGGCTGCACCTATGGAAGAAAGCCCGATCAAATGCCAAATGGAGAAAAACAGGGTAGAGCTGGGTGCAGCTATAAAAAAGCTGCGCGTCGGTCAGGGGCTTTCTGTGCGAAAATTCGCGCTCATGGTTGAAATGGATTACTCGCATATCAGCGCAATCGAAAATGGCCGCGCGAATGCCACGGTTGATTCTTTATATAAGATCGCAAATGGGTTGGGTGTTTCGATCAGGGATCTCTTCTAGCTTCTCTCAAAAGGATTCGTGCAAACGAAGAGCCGCCGGACTGCTGCCCGACGGCTCTTCTAGTCAGTTTATTGAGCGAGCGTGCTTACTTGCCCAATTCGGGATGCAGAAGCGACGGAGCCGCTCCCAGAAGCAGCTTGGTGTAGGCGTCTTTCGGGTGCTCGAACACGTCCTTCGCCGCGCCGCGCTCCACGGCCTCTCCGGCGTTCATCACGATGATCTGGTCGGAGATGTAGCGCACCGTCTGGATGTCGTGGCTGATGAACACCATGGACAGGCCCAAGTCGCGCTTGAGGTCCATGAGCAGGTTCAAAATCTGCGCGCGCACCGACACGTCGAGGGCGCTGGTGGGCTCGTCGGCGATGATGGCGTCGGGCTCAAGCGACAGGGCGCGCGCGATGGCCACGCGCTGGCGCTGGCCGCCGGACAGCTGGCCCGGCAGGGCATCCAGCACGGAGTTCGGCAGGCCCACCATCTCGATGAGGTCGAGCACGCGGCGCTCGCGGGACGTCTTGTCGCCCACCTTGTGCACCACGAGCGGATCCATCAGCTGGTCGTGCACGCTCATGCGCGCGTTCAGCGCCGTGGCCGGATCCTGGAACACCACCGAGATCACGCGGCCGATGAGACGGCGCTGCGCAGCCGAGCGCTTCGTCACGTCCTCGCCCTTGAAGAACACCTTGCCCGACGTGGGCTGTTGCAAACCGCACATCACGTTGGCCGTGGTGGACTTGCCGCAGCCGGATTCGCCCACGATGCCCAAGGTTTCGCCGGGCATGAGCTTGAGGGTGAGGCCGCGCACGGCCTGCACCTTGTTCGGATGCAGGATGGAGCCCGTGCGCGTTTTGAACGTCACTCGGATGTCGTCGAGGAAGATGATGGGGGTGGGTTCGCCCGCTCCCGTTGCGGGCTGGACGCCCGCGTTCACGCGTTCCTGCTCGCTCATATGATGGCACCTCCTGGGACGTACGGTTTGATGCCGAGGCGCTTGAGCTCGCTGTCGGGCAGCTCGGCGTAGTAGTGGTCGGAGTCGGACACGCGCTTGAGCACGGGGCGCAGCTGGGACACCTTGTCAGGATGGCTGGAGCGCGGCGTGAAGCGGTCGCCCTCGGGGAAGTCCTCGGCGTGGGGACGCTGCCGGGCACCTGGTGCAGGCGCGTTCCGCCGGCTTCGATGGACAGCACCGAACCCAAGAGACCGCGGGTGTATTCGTGCACGGGATGGCACAGGATGTCGGATACCGGACCCTGTTCGACCACCTGGCCGGCGTACATGACCGTGATGGAGTTGGCCACCTCGGCGACGAGCGCCAGGTCGTGGCTCACGAACACCATCGCGAAGCCCAGCTCCTTCTGCAGCTTGTTCAACAGGTCGATGACCTGCTTCTGCACGGTCACGTCGAGAGCCGTAGTGGGCTCGTCGGCGATGATGAGCTTCGGGTCGCGCGTCAGCGCCATGGCGATGAGCACGCGCTGGCGCTGGCCGCCGGACAGTTCGTGGGGGTAGGAGTCAAGCGTGCGCTTCGGATCGAGTCCCACCAGCTCCAGCAGCTCCTCGGCCGTGCGGGTTCCTCCGCGCTTCGTGAGCTGCTTCATCTGGGCTTTGATCAGCATGGACGGGTTCAACGAAGAGAGCGCGTCCTGATAGATCATGGCGATTTCGCGACCGCGCAAGGCGTTCATCTGCTTCTGATCCATGTTCAGCAGGTTCTGGCCGTCGTAGAGGATCTCGCCGGACACCTTAGCCTTCGGATCCAGCAGCCCCATGATGGTAAGGGAGGTGATGGACTTGCCGCAGCCGGACTCGCCCACAAGACCCATGGTCTGGCGCGGGCGCACCACGAAGCTCACGTGGTCGACCACGTTCACGTCGCCGTGGCGCGGGAACTTGATGCACAGATCCTTCACTTCCAGAATAGGCGGCACGTCGGTGCGCGCCTCGAAGCGGTCGGTGCGCGTCTTCTCAATCGCCTGAAGCTCGCTGAGGCGCTGTTCGAGCATCTCCGCCTGGGCGGCGTATGCCAGCGTGGGGTCGGCCACGAGCTTGTCGGCCTCGCGGTTCGCGCGGACGGCGGCGTCATCGGCCTTGACCGGGGCCTTGGGCGCGGCGGCCATGGCATCGGTGATGCCCTCGGACAGGATGTTCAGGCACAGCACGGTGATCATGATGGCCAGACCCGGGAACAGCGCCTGCCACCAACGACCGGCAAGCACGCCGCCGCGGGCGTCGGACAGGATGTTGCCCCACGTGGGCGTGGGCTCGGGAATGCCGGCCGAGATGAACGACAGCGACGCTTCGAACACGATGGCGTCGGCCACCAGCACGATGGTGAACACCATGACCGGGGCGATGCAGTTGCGGATGACGTGCTTCACGAGGATCCAGGGGGCGCGGGCACCGGAAACGACGACGGCGCGCACGTAATCCTGATTGTACTCGCTCACCACGTTGGCGCGCACGATGCGGGCGATCTGCGGGATGTACAAAAAGCCGATCGCGAAGATGAGCGAGGGCACCGAGTTGCCGAACACGAGTACGAACGTGGCGGCCAGCGCGATACCGGGGAAGGACATGATGACGTCCAGGATGCGCATGATGACCTCGGACACCCATTTGCGCGCCACGGCGGCGACGGCGCCGATGATGGAGCCGCACACGAGGGCGAAGGCGGTGGCGCCCAGGCCGATGATCAGCGAGTAGCGCGCGCCGTACATCATACGCGACAGCACGTCGCGGCCCTTGTCGTCGGTGCCGAACAGGAACTGGGCATCGGGGGCTTGGCGTGCCGTGAAGATCTCAAGCGGGTTGTGCGGCGCCAGGATGTTGGCGAACACGGCGATCATGACGATCAGGATGAGCACGACGAGCGAGATGCGCGATCCGATGCTCATGGCCTTCCACCGGCGGAAATGCACCTTGCCGGGATTGGCTTCCATCTTATCAGTGAGGTTTCCTCGAAGTTTGACCATGTTGCTACACCGTCCTGATTCGCGGATCGATCAGGATATAAAGCATATCCACGATGATGTTGATGATGATGAAGGTGATGGCCACGCACAGCACGACGCCCTGCACGAGCATCGTGTAGCTGGACTGGATGCCTGAGAGGATGGCCATGCCCATGCCCGGGAGGTTGAAGATGACCTCGATGACCACGGCGCCGCCGATGAGGTAGCCGATGCGCAGGCCGAGCACCGTCACGGGCGTGATCAGCGCGTTGCGCAGCACGTTGCGGGCCACCACGACGCGCTTCGGGATGCCGGCGCCCAGCGCGGTGCGCACGTAGTCCTTGTCCAACTCTTCCACCATGGACGTGCGGATGACGCGCGTCAGCTGGCCGGCCACGGGAACGCCCAGCGCGATGGCAGGCATGGCCATGCGGGCCAGCCAACCGCCCGGATCGGCCGTCAGCGAGGGCAGCGGGCCGGAGGCGGGCAGCACGTGCAGCATCGAGGAGAACAGCAAAATCATGAGCACCGCCAGCCAGAACGACGGCGTGGCGATGCAGGCGATGGAGAACACGCGGATGATCTGGTCGGGCCATCGATCCCGATACAAGGCCGAGATCACGCCGAGGATCACTGCGATGACCACGCCGATGATGAGGCCGAAGAACGTCAACTGCAACGTGACGGGCAGAGCTTCGCCGATGCGATCGGCCACCGAGGCGTTGTTCGCGCCGTAGGTGCCGAGGTCGCCTTGTACGAGGCCGACGATGAAGTTACCGTATTGCACGAGGATGGGATCGTTCAATCCGTGCTCCTCGCGATACTGCTCGGCTTGGGCTTCAGTGGCGTTCTCGCCAAGGACCGAATACGCTTGGTCGATAGGAGAGAGTGCCATGATGAAGAAGACGAGGATGGTGACACCGAAGATCATGATCGGCAACGCTATGAGGCGTCGTCCGATTAATCGTAGCAGGTTGCTCACCGTATCCCCCTTTCGCTTCGTGGGCTCGAAAGCCCGCTTGCACTGACAAACTGCTGCCTGCATCGCGCGCGCAGGCGCGGTAAGGCGTAGACAACCAATGGTATTTTATATGATTCGCACTGATTATGCGGAGAAATAAGAACGATCTTGCTTCGTGTCCGACGCCGTCGGTACGACCTCGCCGCTCGAGTTAGGACGGATTCCGTTCGCATACGAGAAACCAGCTGCTCCCGGTTCCGCGGGCATGCTCGCATCCGACGCATGCCTCGCCGGGACATAGCTCCCCGGAGCGAAACGTTTCGTCGAACAGGTCGGCGGGCAGCAGTCGTTCATCGGGTTCGGCACCTTCGATGCACGACGCGATCAAAGCGGACAGCTGGCGCATTCCCCGTGCGGTGGGGTGGGTGCCGTCGACGGCCTCGTAGTCTATGCCGAACGCCTCGAGGTCGGCCACGTTGCAGCCGTGCTCTCGCGCAGCAACGCGAATGGCGTCGTTGTAGCTCTTGAACGGTGCGCCGCGCAAGTTCCATGCGAACGTGGGGCTCGGGCATCCGGCCACGCGTCCGGGGCAGAGCGTGCAGCACCATACCTCGGCTTGCGGGTAGGCTGCGCGCATCCGTTCCAGCAGCAGCCCGTAGGCGGCGCGGAAGCGGTCGATCGCGCCGGGCGCGGCGGCTGCCGGGGCGTGCGGTTCGATGGCGTCAAGATCGAGCGCGACGGGCACGGCGTTGCCGCGGCCGGCGGCTTGCGCCGTCGCGCCGCCCCAGCCGTAATCGTTGATGCCCATGAACACGATGACGACATCGGGCTGCACGCCGTCTTCGGCCAGCGCGTCGATGCGTTCTTGGCTGTTTCCGGCAGGGAAGCCGGCGCCTTCCACGAGGCTTCCGGAGAACGAGCTGTTCGCCAGCAGCCGTCCGCCGAGGCGTTCGATAACTTGGGACCACCAGGTGTCGGCGCTCGACGTCACGCCGGTCTGCTCGCAGCGTTCGCCCTGGTAGTACACGGTGAATCCGTCGGGGTTGCATCCATCGAACGTGCTGATGGAATCGCCGAGAATGGAAAAGGATCTCATAGGGCCTCTTTCTCAAAAGCAAGGGCTCGCTCCTTGCGGAGCGAGCCCTGGGGTTGCCTTGCTCTACGGGTTCACAGCGCGCGCTTACGCCTTCACGCTCGCACCGAGGAACACGAGGCCCGTCGTGGCGATGGGCTCGAAGCCGGTGATCTGCGTCTCCTGGTAGCCCGTGGCCAGCTCGCGGTGGAACAGCGGGTACAGCGGAACTTCCTCGGCCAGAAGGTCGAAGCACTTGTTCCACAGCTCCTGCTGCTCGTTGCCGGTGGCCTCGCGAGCCTGCTGCATGAGGGTCTGCAGCTCGTCGAACTTGCCGTCGCCGGCCTTCTTCCAGCAGCTGCGGCCCTGGGTCCACACGTTGTCGCCGTACCACCAGGACATCAGCAGGTCGGGGTCGTTGCCGAAGCAGGTCGGGTCGCCCGGGGTCAGCATGACGTCGTAGGGCAGCACGTCGGCCGACTCGGCCAGAGACGCCCAGTCGATCTTCGTCTCGTTGATGGTGCAGTTCACGCCGATGGCATCGAGGTCGTTCTTGATGCCGGCGGCCAGGTTCTTCACCCAGTTGTTGTTCGTCATCAGCTCGAAGCTCAGGTCGGTGACGCCGGCCTCGGAAAGCAGGCTCTTGGCCTTCTCGGGGTCGTAGGTGTACACCGTGGAAGCCTTGTGGTAGTTCTCGTGGCTCTCGGGCAGGAAGCTCGTCACCTTCGCGGCATGGCCGGCCATGGCGTTGGAGATCAGCTTGTCCACGTCCACGGCATAGTAGAACGCCTGGCGGACGCGCTTATCGTCGAACGGCTTCTTGAGCGTGTTGAACATGAAGAACGGCTGGTTGAAGCCCTGGATGTAGTCGACGGACGCGCCGGCGGCCATGAGCTGTTCGGCGTTGGCGTCGGGCACGTTCTCCATAACCTGGACCGTGGCCTCCTGCAGCGCGGTGGTGCGGGAGGTGTCGTCGAGCAGGATGTCCCAGTGCATCTTGTCGGCCGTAGCGGCGTACTTGCCGTTGTAGTTCGTGTTCGGCACGAACTCGATGGAGCCGCCGTCGTCGCCGTTGATGGTGTCGTACACCCACGGGCCGGAACCGATCGGCTTCGTCTTCAGATCATCCTCGGTCAGCGAGGCGGGGAACACCTTGACCACGCTCAGACGGCCCTTCAGCAGGCTGTCGAAGGGGTACTTCAGCGTGAAGGAGACGGTCTTGTCGTCCTTCGCAGACACCGTGTCGATGAATTCGAGGAAGGCGCCGTAGGTGGCGTCGGCCATGTTCTTCTCGAACGCGTTCACCACGTCGGCGGTGGTGACGTCCGTGCCGTCGGAGAACTTGGCACCGTCGCGCAGGGCAACCTCGTACTCGGTGTCGGAGACCTTCGTGGGCTCGCCGGCGGCAAGCGCGTTATAGGTCTTGTAGGTGTGCAGATCGAGGTCGTACAGGCCCTCGAACACATGCCACGTGGCGGCCAGCATCAGCGCGGAGCTGTTGCCGATCGGGTTGACGTTCGTGCTCGTGTAGGCCATGGCGCCGGTCAGCGTGCCGCCCTGGGCCGCTGCGCCGGCGTCGGTGCCGGCATCGGTCGACGGGGTGTCCGTCGTTTCGCCGCCGCCACCGCAGCCGGCCAGAGTCAGGCCTGCTGCAGCCGCCGCGACGGCGCTGCCCGCCAAGAACGTGCGGCGAGACAAAGTTGCTTTCAAAGGCTGTTCCATTGGTTTCCCTCCATTTCGGTATCGGGGCAGGAGGCCCCGAACGTACGTGCGTGCTTGCGCACGCGCACAACAGCAGTGCCCATTATCCGGGAAAACCCCCAGAAAATAAAGAACTTGTAAGATCAATGTTCTTATATTTGTTCAAATACGAGAATAATTCACCAGGGGAAATACGTGGTATCATGCGCCGCATGATACGAAAGAGCGATAAAAGTAACAGTTGGCTAACGGCGTTCCTCAGCCGCGAAAATCGACCGTTTCCCGCACTGGTTGTCCGTCTCTCGCGTCCAGCGTTGCCGCGCCCGCCAAGTTGCTGGCGCCGCCCGCTTCGAACGAGGCCGTGCGCAAGTCCATGAAGGGTAACAAGCGCAGCAACACGAAGCCCGAGCTTCTGGTGCGCGAGCGCCTGCGCGCGGCTGGCCTGACGGGGTATCGGCTGCAGTGGAAGGTGCCGGGGCACCCGGACGTAGCGTGGCCGGGCAAGAAGGTGGCGCTGTTCGTCAACGGGTGCTTCTGGCACAGGTGCCCGCACTGCAAGCCCAGCATGCCGAAGAGCAACGTGGAGTACTGGGTGGTGAAGTTCGAGCGTAACGTCGAGCGCGACGAGCGCAGCCGCGCCGCGTTGGAGGAGCTAGGCTGGACCGTCCACGTGATCTGGGAATGCCAGCTCAAGAAGAAGACGATCGACGACACGTTCGCCGCGCTGCTCCCCGCTCTCGCCGAGGAGCTAGGAAAAGAACTCAAGGGCATCTAGCGAGAAGGCTGGCGCACGGTGGTCTGGCGCTCGAACGGTCCTGCTCGCGCAAACAGCTCGCTGGGCCGTTCGGCTCGTGCGGAACCGCGCCCAGACCGCCGCGCGCAAACCTTCCGCCGCCTACCGACGGGGGCGACCGCGGCGTGCCGCCCATCGTATTCGTCGCACCGCAACGCGATTTCGGGCTGGTATCATGAATGCCGTGTATTCTGTCAGGCGAAGCAAGCTGAGCAAGAGCAGAAGGTCGGGGCCCCGATGCGCCTTTGTCGGGTGAGCATCCCCTTCGAAGGAGAGGAATATGACGAGAGAATTCAAATCTATGGACGGCAACAACGCCGCCGCGTACGTCTCCTATGCGTTTACCGAGGTGGCGGGCATTTACCCGATCACTCCGTCGAGCCCCATGGCCGACCTGGTGGACCAGTGGTCCGCTGCCGGCAAGAAGAACATCTTCGGCACCACAGTGAAGGTGTGCGAGATGCAGTCCGAGGGCGGCGCCGCCGGCGCGGTGCACGGCTCGCTGGCCGCAGGCGCGCTGACCACCACCTACACGGCTTCCCAGGGTCTGCTCCTCATGATCCCCAACATGTACAAGATGGCCGCCGAGCAGCTGCCGTGCGTGTTCCACGTCAGCGCGCGCACGCTGGCCACCCAGGCGCTTTCCATCTTCGGCGACCATTCCGACGTCATGGCGTGCCGCCAGACGGGCTTCGCCATGCTGGCCGAGACGAACGTGCAGGAGGTCATGGACCTGTCGGCCGTGGCGCACCTGTCCGCCATCAAGGGCCGCATTCCTTTCATCAACTTCTTCGACGGCTTCCGCACCTCCCACGAAGTGCAGAAGATCGCCGTGTGGGACTACGAGGATCTCGCCGACATGTGCGACATGGAGGCTGTGAGCGAATTCCGCGAGCATGCGCTGAACCCCGAGCGTCCGGCCATGCGCGGCAGCCATGAGAACGGCGACATCTTCTTCCAGCATCGCGAGGCGTGCAACGGCGTGTACGATGCGCTGCCCGCCATCGTCGAGGACTACATGCACCAGGTGAACGCCAAGCTGGGTACGAACTACGAGCTGTTCAACTACTATGGCGCGCCCGACGCCGACCGCGTGATCGTGGCCATGGGCTCGTTCTGCGACGTGGTCGAGGAGGTCGTGGACTATCTGAACGCCCAGGGCCAGAAGGTGGGCCTCGTGAAGGTGCGCCTGTATCGCCCGTTCGTGAGCGAGAAGTTCATGGCCGCGCTGCCCGCGACGGTGCAGAAGATCGCGGTCATGGACCGCACGAAGGAGCCGGGCGCGCTCGGCGAGCCCTTGTATATGGACGTCATCAACGCGCTCGCGCACGAGGGCCGCGCCGATCTCACGGTGGTAGGCGGCCGCTACGGCCTGGCGTCGAAGGACACCCCTCCGTCTTCGGTGTTCGCCATCTACCAGGAGCTGGAGAAGGACGCGCCGGCGCGCGAGTTCACCGTGGGCATCGTCGACGACGTGACGAACCTGTCGCTTCCCGAGGATCCGAACAGCCCGAACACCGCAGCCGAGGGCACCATCGAGTGCAAGTTCTGGGGCCTCGGCGGCGACGGCACGGTGGGCGCGAACAAGAACTCCATCAAGATCATCGGCGACCACACCGACAAGTACGTGCAGGCATACTTCCAGTACGACTCGAAGAAGACCGGCGGCGTGACCATCAGCCACCTGCGCTTCGGCGACTCGCCTATCCGCAGCACCTACTATGTGAACAAGGCCGACTTCGTGGCTTGCCACAACCCCTCCTACGTCACCAAGGGCTTCCGCATGGTGAACGACGTGAAGCCGGGCGGTGCGTTCATGATCAACTGCCAGTGGACGCCCGAGGAGCTTGAGCACCACCTGAACGCCGAGGCGAAGCGCTACATCGCCAACAACGACATCAAGCTGTACACCATCAACGCCATCGACCTCGCCGCTGAGATCGGCATGGGCAAGCGTACGAACACCATCCTGCAGTCGGCGTTCTTCACGCTGGCCAACGTGATCCCGCAGGACGAGGCGCTGCAGTACATGAAGGACGCCGCCACGAAGTCCTATATGAAGAAGGGTCAGGACGTCGTCGACATGAACCATCGCGCCATCGACGCGGGCGCCACGGCGTTCGTGCAGGTGGAGGTGCCTGCAAGCTGGGCGAACGCTGTGGACGAGAACGAGGCTCCGACGCTCGAGGGTCGTGCCGAAGTGGTGAAGATGGTGCGCGAGATCATGGAGCCGGTCGGCCGTATGGACGGCGACCGTCTGCCGGTGTCGGCGTTCGTCGACCACGCCGACGGCCAGTTCGAGCAGGGCGCGGCCGCCTACGAGAAGCGCGGCGTGGCTGTGAGCGTGCCCGCGTGGGATGCCGCCACGTGCATCCAGTGCAACCAGTGCGCTTTCGCGTGCCCGCATGCCACCATCCGCCCGTTCGCCCTCACCGAGGAAGAGGCTGCTGCGGCTCCCGCCGCTACCGTCATGGTGCCTGCGAAGGGCAAGGCCGCTGCCGGCCTGCAGTACACGCTGGCCATCTCGCCGCTCGACTGCATGGGCTGCGGCGTGTGCGTGAACGTGTGCCCGTCTGACTCGCTGGCAATGGTATCCACGGAAAGCCAGCTGGCGCAGCAGGACGTGTTCGACTACTGCGTGGACAACGTGTCCGACAAGCCGCGCTCGAGGATGCCACGGTCAAGGGCAGCCAGTTCAAGCAGCCGCTGCTGGAGTTCTCCGGCGCCTGCGCCGGTTGCGCCGAGACGGCGTACGCCAAGCTGGTCACCCAGCTGTTCGGCGATCGCATGTACGTCGCGAACGCCACGGGTTGCTCGTCCATCTGGGGCGGTCCGGCCGCTACGTCGCCGTATACGGTGAACGCCGAGGGTCGCGGGCCTGCGTGGTCGAACTCCCTGTTCGAGGACAACGCCGAGCACGGCCTGGGCATGTTGCTGGGTCACGAGGCGGTGCGTGACCGCCTGGTCGGCAAGTTGGAAGCCATGGCAGCTAACGACAAGACGCCGGCTGAGACCAAGGATCTTATCGCGGCGTACCTCGACACCATGGCCGATGGCGAGGCGAACGCCAAGGCCGTCGAGGCGCTCGTTCCCGCGCTCGAGGCTGCTGCCGAGAACGGTTGCCCGGAGGCGCCCGAGATCCTGCAGAACAAAGAGTACCTGAACAAGAAGTCCGTCTGGATCTTCGGCGGCGACGGCTGGGCCTACGACATCGGTTACGGCGGCCTCGACCACGTGCTGGCATCCGGCGAGGACGTGAACGTGTTCGTGTTCGACACCGAGGTGTACTCCAACACCGGCGGTCAGGCTTCGAAGGCAACCAACATCGGCCAGGTCGCCCAGTTCGCGGCCGCGGGCAAGGATGTCAAGAAGAAGAGCCTCACCGAGATCGCGATGGCGTACGGCTACGTGTACGTGGCGCAGGTTGCCATGGGCGCCAAGCCGGCCCAGACCATCAAGGCCATCGCCGAGGCCGAGGCCTATCCCGGACCGTCGCTGATCATCGGCTACTCGCCGTGCGAGATGCACTCCATCAAGGGCGGCATGGCGAACTGCCAGGACGAGATGAAGAAGGCCGTCGACTGCGGCTACTGGAACCTGTTCCGCTTCAACCCGGCCGCCGAGCCCGGCAAGAAGTTCACGCTGGACTCCAAGGAGCCTGCGGGCGGCTACCAGGAGTTCCTCATGAACGAAGCGCGTTATAGCCGTCTGACCCGCGAGTTCCCTGAGCGCGCCAGCGAGCTGTTCGAGCGCAACGAGAAGGCGGCCATGGACCGCTACGAGCACCTGCTCAAGCTCAAGGACGTCTACGCCGAAGCGTAAGCCGTTTTCAAGGAACACGATGAACGAAAGCCCCCGACGCGAACGAGCGTCGGGGGCTTTTTGCGTCCGAGAGTTGTTCTTCGTTGATGTTGTACGAAAATGGTTGTACAATTGAGCACACGAAAGGAGTCGGCATGGACGATTCTATGGTTACGGCACGCATGCTGGATGAAAAGAAGCGCAAAGGCGCTCGCATCCTTGCGCGAGAGGGTCTCAGCGCTTCTCAAGCGATCAACCTCATGTACGACAAAATGATCGAGGAGGGGGAGGCGGGTTTCCTTCGAGCCGATTCGAGCCGTATCGGCGATGAGGCGAAGTGGGCCGCTGCTTCTCGCTTCGTCGATTCTCTATCCTCGAAGCGCGCTTCTCGTTTCGACGATATGACTAAGGCAGAGGTGAGGATGGAGCGCCTGCGTTCGAGGGGCATGATGTGATATGGCTCGCATGAAGCTCCTGTTGGACACCAATGTCGTTATCGATTATCTGCATGAGCGCGAGCCATATTACGAAAAGGCGCGCTTGCTCATGACGGCGGGCCGTGTGGGGGAATTCAGTCTCTGGATCACCTCGTCGCAGGTGACCGATCTTATCTACATCCTCTCGGAGGGCGGGAAGCGCTCGCTGTTGTCGCATGTGCTTGAGCAGCTGCGAGGGATGCGGACGTTCGTGAACGTGCATGCCGTCAGCGATCGGGAGGTCGATCGGATGCTGGCAGCCTCGTGGAAGGATCCGGAAGATTCGCTTATCTTTGAATCGGCATTGGAGATGCGCGCCGATGCAATCGTCACGCGCAATCAGAAAGATTTCGAGTCATCGGTGATCAAAGTGGTGGACTGCGACGAATTCTTCGTCTGGATGCGCAAGGACTTCGGATTGGACTACGAAGAGGTGGTCATCTAGCGAGATGCGTGATCGGACGCATATGAGTGAAACGTGGTCGGCTTCCCCTTCGGGGTGAAGCCAATTGCGATTCGTGCCCAGTGCGTCTATCCGCACCGCGATGCGCAGAGCTTCGGGCCGTCGTGCGAACGGGCGGGTATCAGCCGCCCGTTGCGCAAGACGGGCGGGCGCTCATGCGCTACCATGGGGGCACCCGATTTCAGAAGGAGCCGACGCACGCCATGGACGAAGCACGCGAGCCCACCCCTCATGCCCTGACGCGATTCTCCGACGAGGTGCGCGGCTGGTTCCTCGATGCCTTTCCCGAGCCCACGCCGTTGCAGGAGCGTGCCTGGGACGTTATCGAGGGCGGCGAGAACGCGCTGGTCATCGCACCCACCGGCTCGGGCAAGACGCTTGCTGCGTTCCTGTTCGCCATCGACGAGCTTATGCGCGAGAAGGCGGCGACGGCGGATTTGCCGAAGAAGGAGCGTCCCGGCAAGGGCGTGCGCGTGCTGTACATCTCGCCGCTGAAGGCGCTCGGGGCGGACGTGGAGCGCAACTTGCAGGCGCCGCTCGCCGGCATCGCGGCGCGCATGGCGGCCGCAGGCGGCGCGATGCCCGAAGTGCGCACGGGCATGCGCACGGGCGACACCACGCCCGATCAGCGCCGTAGCCTGCAGCGCAACCCGCCCGACATCCTCATCACCACGCCCGAGTCGCTGTACCTCATGCTCACGTCGCAGGCGCGCGAGACGCTGCGCACCGTGGAAACCGTCATCGTCGACGAAGTGCACGCGTTGGCGGGAAGCAAGCGCGGCGCGCACCTGGCTTTGAGCCTCGAGCGCCTCGACGACCTGCTGGACGAGCCGGCGCAGCGCATCGGGCTGTCGGCCACCGTGCGTCCGCGCGACGAGATCGCGCGCTTCCTGGGCGGGCCCCATCCCGTGCGCGTCGTCGCCTCCGAGGGGCGGCCCGACATGGACGTGCGCGTGCGCGTGCCCGTGCGCGACATGACCGCCGTGCCGACGTTCGGGGGAAGCGACCTGACGGGGGCGGCGCGGGAAAGCGCGGGGGAGGGCCGCGCCGCGCGCCTGCGGAGGAAGCGTGGAAGTCCGACCGCGCCCTGCGCGCCGCCATGGCGAAGTCCTCCGCTGCCCGGCGAGCAACGACGAGTCCCGACAGCCGTCTCGGCTCGTCTTCCATCTGGCCCGTACATCGAAGCCGTCCATCCTCGACGAGGTGCTGGCGCACCGCACCACCATCGTGTTCGTGAACTCGCGCGGGCTGTGCGAGAAGCTGACGGCGCGCCTGAACGACCTGTACGCGAAGCGCATGGGCATCGCGCGCGGCGTCGATGCGGAC
>ENA-OQDA01000008-OQDA01000008.1-human-gut-metagenome-genome-assembly--contig:-NODE-8-length-135259-cov-14.681016_pt1 | contig 135259 bp, 119 predicted proteins | sample MGYA00242771_ERZ504603 | MGnify/ENA primary metagenome ERZ504603 (study PRJEB26092, sample SAMD00036328) | human gut metagenome | host: Homo sapiens | study: EMG produced TPA metagenomics assembly of...
GTCTTCGTCGCCGAAGAAAACGCATGGTATGATATCGAGATGCAGTGTCAGACCGAGCCGGAGCTTCCGAAACGCTCGAGGCTGTATCAGGCGGAGATAGACGTGGAAAACATCGCATCCGGCGCAGGCTACAGCGAGCTGAAGCCGAGCTACATAATCTTCATCTGCATGTTCGATCCGTTTGGAAATGAGCAGGCGCAGCGCAGCAGGATCGAAGGCGAGAAAACCGGGCGTATCGAAACTGAGCGTGACATCGCACGAAAGATGCTGGCTAAAAAACTCGATATCCGGCTTATCAAAGAAATTACCGGTCTCACCGAAGAGGAAATCAAGAAATTATAGCCACAGTTGTAGCAGAGATGTTTATGACTTGAGCAAGGCATTTTCCGCATTTCCCGCCTGAAGCTGCCGCATCAGCGCACAACTATCCGCTGGTGCACGGTTATTCAATGTAATTTCAAAAGCGCTGTCCGACTCGTCTTTTCAAGTCGAACAGCGCTTTTACATTGATATCGTTTTATCTGCCGATTTTCATATGTCCAAATCGCCCAGAACTATTAACAGGATCTGTCTGTACCGGCTCCACATTGCAGCGCTCTGCAATTTTATGTGTATTTTCAAGGGCTTCTCTGGCGTATGGGAAAAGGGCCTGCATCTCCTCCTCGGATTTACAGTAATACTGGCCGCCCGCATAGCGCATCCGGTCTTCATCCGCTACTTTTTTGCCGGTCTGGATGCACAGCAGGATATCGTGAGCCTTTTCATCCTCTGCAAAGGTATAATGGATATCATTGGTGGCGACCAGTTCAATCCCCGTGTCCCTGCTCAGCCTGAGAAGTCCCTGATTTACCATCTTCTGTTCTGGAAGCCCATGATCCTGAAGCTCCAGAAAGAAATTATTTTTCCCAAATATTCCCTCATACCGCTGTGCAGAACGCATGGCCTCCTCATACATTCCTCTGGCCAGATATTTCTGCACTTCTCCGGCCAGACAGGCGCTGAGGGCAATGACTCCTTCGTGATACGTTTCCAGAACCTCATAGTCTACACGGGGCTTATAGTAAAAGCCTTCCACAAAGCCCTTGGATACGATCTTCATCAGGTTTTTATAACCCTGATCATTTTCTGCCAGAAGAACCAGATGGTAATACCGGTCCTCTCCTCCCGTATTTTCCCGGTCAAACCTGGATCCAGGAGCCACATATACCTCGCAGCCCAGGATCGGTTTAATTCCCACTTCCTTTGCCGCCCGGTAAAAATCAATCACTCCATACATTACGCCATGATCCGTGATCGCCAGGCTGTCCATTCCCAGCTCCTTTGCCCTGGCGGTCAGCTCTTTTATCTTGGATGAGCCGTCTAAAAGACTGTATTCTGTATGGACATGCAAATGTGTAAACGCCATATATACTGATTCTCCTTTCCCGGAACAACGTCCTGTTCCTGTCTGTTATGAAAAAAACCAGGCAGCCTTCTGCACTGCCTGGTTTCCAACTATCCTTTTAATCTCTCTGAAACACTTATGCATTGATGAGATACTTCTCAATCTCAGACACTGCCTGATCCTCATCCGCACCGTCAGCCTCTACTGTGATGGACTGGCCGGCAATCAGCCCAAGGGTCATCATTCCCATAATACTCTTTGCATTTACACGCTTGGAACCGGACTCCAGATAGATTCTGCTGTCGTACTGGCTGGCAACCTGCACCAGCATAGCGGCCGGTCTTGCTTCTAATCCATCGGGCAGTTCAACGGTAATTATTTTTTTCTTCATGATTATCCTCCTCATATCTGCGGATGGAGCGTTTCCTTACTGCTCCGGGAACTTTTCCCTTAAATCCTCCGCCATAAGGCTAAACAGGCTTGACGCCGACGCCGAGCTCACGCGCGCCCTCGACGATGTAGCGGCCGGAGAATCCAGCGAAGAAACCCAGAATCGCCGTATCGACGCCATAGTGGTCGAGGGTGAATGAGACGTTGAGGCCCTTGCCGTTGGGCGTGTACACGGCATCGCGCGTGCGGGTGACCGTATTTGGCTGCAGGCCATCGCAGCAGATGTTGTAGTCGATGGCCGGATTGGGAGTGAGAGTGTAGATCATGTGCCGCCCCTTTCTTACGACCTCGGGCACAGAGGGCAATGAATGAGAAGGTCGGCGGCGCGGTGAGGTGCGCCGCCGACCGACAGGCAAGCGTTGCGAGGAAGTCCTACGCCAGTCGCTCGTTGATAAGACCGGCGACCTTCGCGGGATCGTCCTCGGCCTTGCAGGCGGTGCGGAAGACATCGTCGGTCAGGGCCGTGGCGACCTTGGAAAGGATCTGTAGGTGAGCGGTGCCCGCCTGGGACTCCGGCACGAGCAGGGCGATGGCGCAGGTCACAGGAGCGCCGTCCATGGTATCCCACGCGGCGACACCATCTGCGGCCTTGAGCACGACCACCGCGGGACGCACCACCGCATCGGTCTTGGCATGCGGGATGGCGTAACCATCGACCATGCCCGTGGTTCCCTCGGACTCGCGCTTGAGGAACGCGGCGAGCAGGGCATCGGAGTCGCTGGCGATACCAGCCTCGACAGCGTGGGCGGTGATCGCCTTAAGGGCACCGTCGCGGTCAAGATCGGTGGCGGACAGGACATCGGAGTCCTTCACAAAGCCCTCGGAGTCGTCGGCGTCAACGGGAACCTCAGCAGGGGCTTCAGCCGCCTCAGCGGTAGCGTCGACAGGAGCGGGGGCATCGTTGACCGCCACCTCGGCCGTGGCTTCACGCTGGGCCTTCGTCCACTCGGCCTTCTTGAACGCGGTGAACAGGATGCCGCCCACGACCGTGCCGGCGAGGATGGCGAGGACCCACTGCAGGCCGCCATCGACCACGGGCAGGACCAAGAAGCCGCCATGCGGAGCGGGCACGTGAACGCCCAAGAGCAGGGTAAGCACGGAAGCAATCGCCGCGGAGAGCATCGTGATGGGCATGACCGGCCAGATGTTCTTGGTCATGAACGGAATGGCGCCCTCAGTGATGTGCGTGCAGCCCAAGATGATATTGACGATGCCGGCATCGTGGTCCTCCTGGGAGAAGTACTTCTTGCCGGCAATGACGGCGAAACTCGTGACCAGCGGCGGAACGATGCAGGCAGCGGAAACGGCAGCCATGAACGCGGTGCCGTCGGCGTACTCCGCGGTGCCCACGCCAGCCTCGAGGCCGGCGCCCAGCAGCATGGTGCCGGTCACGTAGGCCGCCTTGTTGACCGGGCCACCCATGTCGACGGCGCACATGCAGCCGATGGCGATACCCAGCGGAATGGCGCCGGCGTGCTGCAGACTACGCAGAAAGTCCATCATGGCGTTGTTGATGGTAACCATCGGACCGGAGATGCCGAGCATCACGAGACCGACGATGAGCGTCGAGAACAACGGGTACAGGAAAATCGCCTTCAAGCCGTTGAGGTTGGCGGGCAGCTTGGCGAAGACCTTCTCGAGCAGCAGGATGACATAGCCGGCGAGGAAGCCGCCCACGATACCGCCGAGGAAGCCGAAGCCCACGCCGGAGCCGCCGGCGTCGATGAGGCCGGTCGCGGGGTTCACGGGAAGACCCTGGATGGCGATCATGCCGGCCACGAAGCCGGGGACGAGCGCCGGGCGCTTGCCGATGGACTCGGCGATGTAGGCGGCGAGCACAGGAACCATGAGGTTCATGGCGGTGCCACAGTAATCCTCATCTGCGGCAACAGTCACGCCCCGCTCGCGCGCCTCGCGGACATCGTGCTGCGCACCGTCAACTACGAGGCGCTCCTCACCACTGTGGACTTCACCTTCTCCAAGATCTCCGCCACCCTCATCATCGAGGTCATCTACAGCTTCCTGCTCTCGGTGCTGCCCGGCGCGCGCGATGCCATCAGCGGCTACGAGGAGCTTATCCAGCCCGACAAGGAGATGGAGTAAGTCGAGCGCGGTCCCTATGTCAGACTATCGATCTCCTCGAGCCAAAGGGCTGCGGAGGCGTCGCTGGGCATGCGCCAGTCGCCGCGCGGGCTCACGCTCACCGAGCCGACCTTGGGGCCGTCGGGCAGGCAGCTGCGCTTGAACTGCTGGGCGAAGAAGCGGCGGTAGAACGTCCGCAGCCAATACAGGATCGTCGCCGGCTCGTAGGCGGGCGCGGCGCCCGCCACCGGGCCGCCATCCGCGGGCGTGGCGAACGTGCGGCACGCCATGCGGTAGATCTTGCCCGGTGCGAACCCATGGCGCAGCATGTGGTAGAGGAAGAAGTCGTGCAGCTCGTAGGGACCCACCAGATCCTCGGTGCGCTGTGCGATCTCGCCGTCGCCCGTGGGCGGCAAAAGCTCCGGCGACACCGGCGTGTCGAGCACGTCGCGCAGGGTCACCGCGGTCTCGCCGCCAAAGACATCGGCCGCGTATGCCACGAGATGGCGCACAAGCGTCTTGGGCACGCCCGCGTTGACGCCGTACATGCTCATGTGGTCAGCGTTGTACGTGGCCCATCCGAGCGCGAGCTCCGAGAGGTCGCCCGTGCCGATGACGAAGCCGCCGACCTCATTGGAGAGGTCCATGAGGATTTGCGTGCGCTCACGCGCCTGGGCGTTCTCGTAGGTGACGTCGGTCACGCTCGGGTCGTGGCCGATGTCGGCGAAGTGGCGGCTCACCGCCTCACCGATGGTAATGGTGCGGAAGTCGACGCCGAGGTGCTCGGCAAGGCACTCGGCGTTGGACTTGGTGCGGCTCGTGGTGCCAAAGCCCGGCATGGACACGGCGTGGACGCCGGAGCGCGGCAGCCCCAGCGCGTCGAAGGCGCGCACCGTGACCAGCAGGGCGAGCGTCGAGTCGAGACCACCGGACAGGCCGATCACCGCATGCTTGGTGAACGTGTGCGCCAGGCGCGTCTTGAGGCCGGCCGCCTGCAGGTTGAAGATCGTCTCGCAGCGCTCGGCTCGCTCGGCCTCGCCCGCGGGCACGAACGGAGTGCGCGGCGCGATGCGCGAGGTCTCGAGCGCAGAACGCGTGATGGGGTAGGCGCGCACCGGTGACAAGCCGTCCATCTCGGCGGCCTGCTCCGGGGTCGGGCGGGTTCCATCGTCGCCGACGGCGAAGGTGCAGGACAAGACGGCCTGCCCCATCTTGGTCGCCGGGTCGAGCATGCCGCCCATGCCGCCAAAGGAGAAGCTCACCTCGCGACAAGGGGCTTCCTCACCCGCCGGGCGCGCCCACGTGTTCGAACGGCGGCGCTCGGCGACCAGCATGTCGAGGTCTACATCGGCCACGGCCATGTCGCGCGTGAACAGCTCAGTGCGGGCGAGCAGGGATCCGTTCTCGGCGATGAGGTTCTCACCCGCGAAGACGAGGTCGGTGGTGGACTCGCCCTCCCCCGCGTTGGCGTAGGCGTAGGCGCTGTACAGACGGGCGGACTGGCCGAGCACGAGGTCGTGACGGTACGCGGATTTGCCGATCACCTCGTCACTCGCACTGAGGTTCAAGATCACGGTCGCCCCGCCATCGAGCGCCATCGACGTGGAAGGCGGATTGGGAACCCAGAGGTCCTCGCAGATCTCGACCCCGATCGCCACGTCCGAACACCCCTCGTCCACGCAGCGATACACGAGCCCCGCGCCGAGGGGAACCATCCGATGGGCGATGGGACGCATCATGAAATACGGTCCCGAAGGTGCCGGTGTGAACCAGCGACCCTCGTAGAACTCTCGGTAGTTGGGCAGGTGGGTCTTGGCGGTCATGCCGAGCAGCTGGCCCGCGCAGCAGCAGGCGGCGCAGTTGTAGATGCTCTCCCCACTCGCATACGGCATGCCCACCGTGTAGAACACGGGCAGCTCGCACGTCCGCTCGAGCAGCCAAGCGAGGGCGTTCTCGCATGCGCGCAGTAAAGCGCGATCATGGAAGAGGTCAGCGCAGGTATACCCCGTGAGGCACAGCTCGGGCAATACGAGGACGCGCACGCCCTCATCGGCCGCGCGCCACACGCACGAGAGGATCGCCTCGGCGTTGGCCCTCACGTCGCCCACGCGCACCTCGGGTGTCGCCGCCGCGATGCGAAGGAACCCGTCGCCGGCGTCCGTGGTGGCCATCTCGGCGCCTGCAAGCTTCAACTCGTCCATGCGAGCCTCCTGAACTGTCCTCGGTTCATATGCGTTTCATTGTACCCGCTGTCCTCGCCGATCGCCCGTGCCAAACCCGCGCGCCGGCGTGCGCCGTCGGCCGCTAGACGCGGTTGGGGCGCCGCGGCGCAAATAGCGGGCCCGCGACCCTGGTGTACACGACCAGCCAGGCCATAGAAGCGCAAAAACCGCCTATCACGTCCGAAGCGTAGTGCACTCCCAGGTAGACGCGGGAAAACCCCACGGCAACGACCATGAGGGCAAGGACGACGCACAGCGCGGCGCGCAGACGACGATCATCGACAAAGCGCCAGGTGAGCCACATGAGGAGGCCGAAAAACGCCATGGCCGCCATCGAATGCCCCGAGGGGAAGCTGAATCCACCGATATCGACCAGCCTGAGGGAGATGTCGGGGCGCGGGCGCTGTATGGCGAACTTGAGCGCTTGGTTCAGGACGGTCGAGCACGCCAGATTGACCGCGCAGAACACCCCCACGCCCTTATGACCGCGCGCCCGGGCGCCCAGGGAAATCACGAAGATGCAGGCGATGAGTGGGACCGGGGTGACCAGGAACGAAACGACCTCCATGATGGGCGTCAACCATGCGGCGCGCACATGGTCGACCATGAGCGCGATAGCCGCTCGGTCGAGGGCCATGATCTCCCCTGCCAACACGCGGTTGAGCAAGACGAGAAACACCAGCAGGCAGAGCACCATGATCGCCGTGCGACGATTCGACATCACGAGCGAGCACAGGCGGGCACCCATGGTCCCCTCGTGCAAAGGGCCATCATCGTGCGAGGGCTCGTCGATGAGACGCGTCCGCTTTTCCTCAACCATCCTGCCTCCAGGGGGGCCACGCCCGCCGAACATGTTGTGCCGTTTCCATGGCGGCATTGTACCCGCGCAGGGCGACAATCAGCGGCCTTTCGCCAAACCCACAGCTCCCACGGGCATTTGACGAATGTCCGGACGAATCTCTATTATCGAACAAAGGTTCTGGAACACACGTTCGAAGGGAGACACATGGGAGAGCGCACCTATATCTGCATCGACCTCAAGACGTTCTACGCCTCCGTCGAATGCGCCGCCCGCGGGCTCGACCCGTTCACGCAGAATCTCGTGGTGGCCGACACCACACGAGGGCGTTCGACCATTTGCCTGGCCATCAGCCCCGCGATGAAGAAACTCGGCATCCGCAATCGCTGTCGACTCTTCGAGATCCCTCAGCACGTTGACTACGTGGCCGCCAAGCCCCGCATGCGTCACTACATGGAGATCTCGGCACGCATATACGGCATCTACCTCGAGTACGTGAGCCCACTCGACATCCATGTGTATTCCATCGACGAATGCTTCATCGACGCCACCCCCTACCTTTCACTCTACGGGCTCACCGCGCGCGAGTTCGCCGATGAGCTGCGCAGCGCGGTGCTTGCCCGTACGGGCGTCACCGCCACCGCCGGCATCGGACCCAACCTCTTCCTCGCCAAGGTCGCCCTCGACATCACCGCCAAGCACGACCCAGATGGCATCGGCATCCTCGACGAGGAGCGATTCCGGGCGGAGGTCTGGAGACACCGCCCCATCACGGACATTTGGGGCATAGGCCCGGGCATAGCGGAGCGCCTCTCCAAGTACCGCGTGCACGACCTCATGGGCATCGCTGCGCTCGACGAGCGGATCTTGTACCGCGAATTCGGCGTGAACGCAGAGTATCTCATCGACCATGCGCACGGCGTGGAGCCGTGCACTATCGCCGAGATACAGGCGTACCGCCCGCAGGCGACCTCGATGGTGAACGGCCAGGTGCTGGCACGAAACTATAGTTATAGCGAAGGGCTCACCATCCTTCGCGAGATGGTCGACGCGTCCGTGCTCGATTTGGTGGACCGGGGCGTCGTGGCGAGCTCCATATCACTGTACGTGGGCTACGGCAGCGAGGCGCGCGAAGTCCGACGACTGGACGCGAGCGGCAGCGCATCGTACCGCGACGGCTGCGGTAACCGGCGCAGCAGCACGGCCGAGGACATCCCGCGAAGGACCTCGCGGCCGCAGCACAGCGCGGCAACGACGGGGATGGCGGCAGCGGGGACTCGCGATCTCATAACCGAGAACGAGCCGCGCGGGACCCTTATCACCGGCGAACATGGCACGCGGCGCGTGGGTGGCAAGGGCGGCTACGCGCACGCGGGCAAGCAGCGAAAGCTCGGTGAGCGCACCAACTCGCGCAAGAAGCTCATGGCCCATTTCGAATCCCTCTACGCCGAATCCGTCGACCCTCGACGGCCCATCAAACGCGTCAATATCGGTTTTGGCGACTTGCTGCCCGAGGAACTCGCGACCATCGACCTATTCACCGATGTCGAGGCCGAGGCACGCGAACGCGACCTGCAAAAGACGATCATCGACGTCAAAGGTCGCTATGGAAAGAACGCCCTGGTGAAGGGCAGGAGCTTGCGCCCGGAGGCTACGGGGCGGGAGCGCAACGACCAAGTTGGAGGACATCATGCATGACGACATGCGCCCAGACGCGGCAGGCTTGACGGCGAACGGCCGACCGCGCGCCAGCCGCGCTTCGCAGTTCATGCCCTTTGCGGCGCTCACCGGATACTATGAGCTCGCGCGGCAGCAGGAACGCATCACCGAGCCGCGCCATGAGCTCACCGACGAAGAGGCCCTGGAGCTCTCCCGTACCATCATGCAGGTGAAGAAGGGCGACCTAGTACGCGTGACCTATTACGACTGGGATGCCTACCACACGGTCTCGGGCGTGGTAGCCCATATCGATTTCGCCTATCGAAGGCTGCAGGTCGTGAAAACCGTCATAGGATTCGACGACATCCTCGCCATCAAGCGGTAACACATGGCGGCGAGGGAGCATCAACCGCATCGAGCGTGCCACAATGGGTGCATGTGTAGGCAACCGCGGAGGGGAACCGCCTGTGAGAAACCACCCCGCGTCGACAGAGGAGGAACCATGGACAACGTGAGAAGCGCAGCGTACCGCACCACGGCGGAAAGCATCATCAAGAAGCTCGCCCTGCGCAACATGATCGGCCACTACTGCGAGACCGAGTCCGACGCCGTCGAGCTCGTCCGCGCGCTCGTCGCTAACGGCGAGAGCGTCACCTGGGGAGGCAGCGTCACGTTCTCCCAAAGCGGTGTGAAAGACGCCCTCACAGCCGACGGCCACCCCATGATCGACCGTATGGCGGCCCATACGCCGGAGGAGCAGGATGAGATGTGGCGTCGGCAGGTGAGCGCGGACTGGTTCTTCATGAGCACGAACGCCATCACGCTCAATGGCGAGCTCGTCAACATCGATGGCAACGCCAACCGCCTCGCTCTGCTGCTGCACGGCCCCAAGCATGTCTGCGTCATCGCGGGCATGAACAAGGTCGTCGCCGACGTGGAGAGCGGCATCAAACGCGTCCACACCGTCGCATGCCCCCTCAACGCCGCACGTCTGCACACAAATACCCCCTGTGAGCTCACCGGCGTCTGCGCCAACTGCCATGCGGAAGGATGCATGTGCTGCCAGGAGGTCATCACGCGCCACTCGCGCCACGAAGGCCGCATCCACGTCATCCTCGTGGGAGAAGACCTCGGCTACTAGCGCATCCCGCCCCGCCACGCGACCCACCCGGTCCCTGGCGAAATGCACCAACCTCGAAAGGACCCCATGAACAACTTCACCTTCTGCTCTCCCACCAAGTTCGTATTCGGCCGTGGCGTCACCGACCACGTGGGCACCGAGCTCGCGGCGGCGGGTCACCGGCGCGCGCTCATCGTCTACGGACAGGGCTCCGTGGTGCGCACGGGAACACTCGACCGCGTAAGGGCATCACTCGACGCGGCGGGTGTCGCGCATGTCGAGCTGGGTGGGGTGCGCCCCAATCCGGAGATTGGGCTTGTGCGCAAGGGATCTGAATTGGCCAAGCACGAGGACGTCGATATCGTGCTGCCCGTGGGCGGCGGATCGGCCATGGACTGCGCCAAGGCCATCGCCGTCGGTGCCTGCTACGACGGCGACCCGTGGGACTTCTGGGCCAAAAAGGCGACGGTCGAGCACTGCCTGCCACTCGCAGCGGTGGTAACCATCCCCGCTTCCGGCTCCGAGGCGTCCAACTCCTGCGTCATCAGCAATGATGCCGAGGGCCTCAAGAGCGGATGCACCAGTGAGCTCATCCGCCCCGCCATCGCCTTTCTCGACCCGGAGCTCACCTTCACCTTGCCTCCATACCAGACGGCGGCGGGCGTCACCGACATGATCGCCCATATCATGGAGCGCTTCTTCTCGGGCGAGCCCGCGGTCGGCGTGACGGACAACATCGCCTGCGGTCTCATCCGCGCCGCGATCGATGCCGCGTGCATCGTGATGGAAGATCCCGAGAACTACGATGCCCGCGCGGAGCTCATGTGGATCGGCACACTCGCCCACAACGGCCTCGCCGGCTGCGGCCTTGGCATCCCCGGCAAGCGCGACGGCGACTGGAGCTGTCACGGACTCGAGCACGAGCTGTCCGCCGTCGATCCGGGTATCACACACGGAGCGGGTCTCGCGGTCGTCTTCCCGGCCTGGATGCGCTACGTGTGGCAGAACCACCCCGAGCGGTTCCTCACGTTCGGCGCCGAAGTCTTCGGCATCGAGCCCGTCGATCCCGAGGTCGACGACCTATCGGACATCGACGAGGAAATCACGCCCGAACGCGCCGTACACGACGCCGTTGAGGCGACCATCGACGAGCTCCAAGAGTTCTTCGTCTCCATGGGTATGCCATCCACCTTGGGCGAACTCGGCATCGAGGAGACCGACATCGATCGACTGATCCGCGGACTGCGCATCAACCGCGGCGAGAGGTTCGGAACGTTCCAGTCGCTCACTCTCGACGATGCACGCGCCATCTACAAGAGCGCCTTGTGATCTCCAATTGAGGCAGGGGGTCATCGTTTCATGAACACGAGCGTGCGGCTGAGCTCCGCTTCACGAGAGAGTTCCGGGGCAAACGTATAGCCCACGTCAAACCGTTGGAGGGCGCTCGCGTCCTCCACGGAGTTCTCGGCCATCCAGCGGACCATGCTGCCACGGGCGATTTTGCTCGCCGTCGCACGCTGAACCGGCTTGCCCGCACGCACGTCCTCGCCAAAGACAATCGTGACGTGCGACGCGCCCTCGGGAAGATGGGGCAGCACCGCTTTCGCGTACTCCACGCTCGCGAGATTCAACACCGTGACGTCTGCGCCCGCCATATCGGGGTCGCATGTCCCCTCGGGCGCGGTCGCGCCGCAGACACTCGCGGCGATGTCAGCGCCCCAATAACCGTAGAGGTCCTTCGCTCCGTCGATCGACAGCTTCGCCGCCATCTCCAGTCGATACGGCTGGACCGCGTCGAAGGGTCTCACGCATCCGTAGAGCGCGGAGAGCACCCACAGGTGAGCCTGCAGCCACTCGAGGGCTTTCGCATCGAGCACGTCGGGTGCCATGCTGCGATACTGGATGCCCACGTACGATGTGATCGCAGGGCAAACCAGACGTGCCACGGCGGCATCCCGCAGCTCGCCTCCATCCATCACGCATCTGAACTCCGCGAGGCGCTCGATGTTCTCGACGAGCAGTTTGTCGTTGACCCGCCAGAGCTCCTTGAGGCCTGCACTCCCCCGCTCATCCTCGATCGTGCGCAACGCACGGACGATTCGCGCGGTCTTCTGCGGGAACGGAGGAATCCCCCGCGGGGCGAATGCGTCGGAGTCGACGCGCATCTGTTTCGCGGGGGAGATGATGACCTGGATCATGGGGGACCTTCCAAGGAGACAGTGCGGCTGCATACCAGGTCCTCATACCCAAAATCCGCACCCGTGAGCGTTTTGGGTCAATTGGCACTCGTCTCCAATTGCGCAGCGGCTAGGCGATGTGGCCCAGGAAGTCCTTGGTCCGCTCTGATGTGGGATGGTCGAAAACCTCCTCGGGCGTGCCCTGCTCCACGATGACGCCGCCGTCCATGAAGATGACGCGATCGGCAACGTCACGGGCGAACTGCATCTCGTGGGTCACCACGATCATGGTCATGCCTTCGCGCGCCAAATCGCGCATGACACCCAGGACATCACGTACGAGCTCGGGGTCGAGAGCACTCGTGGCCTCATCGAATAGCATGACGTGCGGGTTCATCGCCAGTGCTCGAGCGATGGCAACGCGCTGCTGCTGACCACCGGAAAGCTGGGCAGGCATGAAGTCCACGCGGTCGCTGAGCCCGACTTTGGTCAGCTCCTCGACTGCGATGCGCTCCGCTTCCTCCTTACTGCGCTTGAGAACCTTCTGCTGGGCTATCATGACGTTCTTCTTGGCGGAAAGATGCGGGAACAGGTTGAACTGCTGGAATACCATGCCGAGCGTCGACCGCACCTTGTTGATATCCACGCCCTTTTTGGTGATATCCACGCCCTCGACCACGATGGAGCCCTGCGTGGGCGTCTCAAGCAGGTTCACACAGCGCAGCATCGTCGACTTACCGGAACCCGACGGCCCCAGCACCACCACGACCTCACCGCGGTGCACGTCCAGGTCGATTCCACGCAGCACGACGTTGTCGCCATATGCCTTATGCAGGCCGCGGATCCGGACCACAGGCCCCTCCGCAGAGGCGTTAGACGCACCGGATACGTCCACGGTCTTTGCGTTGTCACTCATCTCAAGCACTCCCTACAGGTTCGCGATGTGATCGGCGGGCGTGGGGACCATCGTTCCCGCGCTCTTGGCGGGCTTCTTGCCCTGTGGTCCGGCATTCGTGCCGGCGGTGGCTCCGGTGAGGCGCGCCTCAAGCATGCTCACGAGACGAGCAAGCGGCAGCGTAACCACCAAATAGAACAGAGCGGCAACCACATAAGGCGTGATGGAGCCCGTTGTGGCCACGATCGTCTTGGCGTACATCACGATCTCCATGACGCCCACGGCCGCAAGTAGCGACGTGTCTTTGTACAGCAAAATGAATTCGCTGGTGAGTGTGGGGATCACGTTCCGGAACGTCTGCGGGATGATGATCGACACCATGGTCTGGGTGGCACTCATGCCCAGCGAACGGGCCGCCTCGGACTGTCCCTTGGGGATGGACTGGATACCGGCGCGAAAGATCTCACACAGGTAGGCGGCGGAATTCATGGCCATGACGATGACGCCGAGCGTGTAGTTGTCGATATTGACACCTGCAAGCGGCAAGCCGAAGAACGCAATGTAAATCTGCAGGAACGCCGGCGTGCCACGGATGATGTTCACGTAGACGCCCGCGATGGCGCGCAGGATGCGCGACTTGGAGATACGCATGAGCGCGAACATGAAGCCAAAGGGAATGGCGAGCGGGAACGCCACCAGCACGATGGCGACGGACATCAGAAAGCCGGAGAAGATGATGGGCAGGCTGCTCACAATGAGCACCGGATTGAAGAACAGGCGCAAAAACGTGTTCGAATTCCACGCCTCGACCCATGCCTGGTCCTCGAGAAAGGCCTTGAACTGGTCGAACGGGGTCACGCCCTTGACCTCGACCGCGGGGATTCCCTCCACATCGTGCTCGGTGCCGTCGGCGAGCGTGTACGTGCCCTCGCAGAGCATCTCGCCGCCAGCGGCAGGGAACACCACGTCGTACAGCTCGACACGGAAGAACCGACCCGCGGGTGCCGCCTCGGGAAACGTCAGGACGAGCGTCTCCCCATTCGTCTCGATATCAGGCTCGATGAACTCGCGATCCATGAGGTCCTCGCCCGAGAGCATCGTCACGCGCAGATCATCGGTGGTGAACGTCGAGCCATCGGGCACGGTGAGCGAAAGACCGGCAACGGCCTCATCGGTGTCTGCCTGCACCTCCCAGGTGATACGCGTTTCCGTACCACCGAGCACGTCACTGCCGGAATCCCCGTTGGGGCGGCAGGTGAGCTTCTGGACCTCCAAGGCATGAGCGGGTCGCGGCACGGCGCATACAGCCGCCAACGCGACGAGCACGGCGCAGCACGGCAACATCGCGTGCGTGGCCCAGCGAATGACGCGGGTCAGCCCCGCATTCCCCGTCGACGCGCAATGCCGTCCGGTGTTCTCCATGGTTCTCCCCTTCCTCCGCCCACGTCACGGTGCGCTCATGGCGCTTCCGATCTAAGGGCGCTCCAGATACCAGACAAGCCCTCCCCGCACATACGGGAAGGGCTCGCGTTGATGCGGCGCGGGTGCGCTACTTGATGTTGTACTTCTCCATGAGGGCGTCGACGGTTCCATCCTCGGTGAGCTTGGCAATGGACTCGTTGATGGCATCCTTGAGCGCGGTGTTGTCCTTGTTGACGGCGATAGCATACTCCTCGCCCGTGGAGACCTGCTTGATGACCTGCTCGTTGCTGAAGGAGGTTGCGACCAGCTGAGCGGCAACGGAGCGGTTGGTCACCAGCGCGTCGGCCTGATCGGACTGGACGGCGGCGAAGCAGTCGGTGGCGTTCTTGAACGGGACGAGGGGTCGCGTTGGGGGAAGTTCTCCTTGGCAAAGGCCTCGGCGGTGGAGCCAGACTGGACGGCGATCTTGACACCCTCGGCGTCCAGCGCCTCAGCGTAGTTGTCGCCAGTGATGTCGGCGTTGTCCGCCATGGTCACGATGGCCTGATCGTCCATGTAGTAGGAATCGGTGAAGTCGACCTCGTCCTCACGCTCGGGCGTGGCGGTGATGGCGGCAATGCCGATGTCGTACTTCGCGCCGGAGGCGACACCGGGCACGATGGTGTCGAAGTCGACGTTCTCGATCTGGAGGTCGAGGCCGAGGTCGTCGGCGATGGCCTGGGCGAGCTCGAGGTCGAAGCCCTTATACTCGCCGTCTTCCATGTACTCGAACGGCTCGTACTCGGCGGACGTGCCGATGGTCAGCTTGCCGTCGGAAACAAGGGTGTAGCCCTCATCGGTCGCGGCGTCGGCGGCGGCGGAACCCGCTGCCGGGGCGCCAGATCCGCCACAACCGGTGAGCGCCAAGGCGCCAGTCATCGCAATCGCGACGGTCAACGCGCCAAGCTTCTTCTTCAACATGATTGCATCCCTTTCCCTCTTTTGTGCATACAAGCAGATGCTTGGTGAAGGAGTATACGCTTTACCGTATGAGAGAAACCATTACATGCAGAATATTTCTCAATTGTTACCGTTCTATGTAATCCGATGAGACAATAAGCTCAGTTTATGCATGATGCAATTGGGGACGTACCCCAAGTGCACCAAATGGCTACTCGGCGGGCGGTTCCTCCACGGGGGCGGCATCGTCGTCTGCGAGCGCCTCGACCTCGGCGCGTTTTCCGCCCAGGGCCGTCACACGACGCACCGAGCAGGCATCCCCCTCACCCTCGGAGTCCTTGACGTAGCTCAATGCAACCTCATCTCCCACGTGGTAGCGCACGATATCGACCAGGCCGGGAAGAGCAACGTCGTAGATGGAATCATCGCCCTCAAGGGTGAGATAGAAGTGCGAATTACCATCGATGACTGCTTGGGCCATGGACGCGACTCTGCCAGTGACCTCGACCTCCGCGCCAGACGCCGCCGCCTCATCCTCGGAAAGCGCACCGGAAGAGGCGAGCATCTGCAGGTAGCTCTCCTGCGTGGTTGCAACCGTGGATCCCGTCGCCACGCTCTGGTAATGCTCGACGTTGATCATGGCGTACATCTTCACCAAGCCCGCATTGTCCTTGAGCGCCATGAAGTACGTGGGCTGCCCCGCCACATTCAGCAGCAACGGATAGGTCGCCTCATATTTGAGGTTCTGGACCTGCCCCTCGGCGCTCGCCTGGGCGGAGTCCTCGGTGGCACCGGCGACGGGGTAGTAATGCGACTCACCCGTGCGCTGATTGACGAGGATGAAGCCCACGTTGGAGCTATCGGCGGTCACCGAGCTCACACCCGTGTACAGGTAGATGTCATCACCCTGCGCCAAGTAGTTGTACCCAAGCTCGCCATCGCTGCCCTGCGTAGTGCGCACCACGCCCTGCTGCCCGAGCCAGGAATTGAGCCATCCACCTCTGTAGGCACCGCTCCAATTGTACTGCTCGATGATGAGATCGCTCGGGTAAGCGCGGTCCACCCACGTGGGGCAATCCTCGATGGCATGGTCCTCGGTCTCGCCCGTGCAGGCGTTCACCAGCACCACCCGTTGTATCGTCGTGCCTTCGAACAGGCCGATGGTACGCCTCTGAACGGGAAACACCCACCAAGGTGTGCCATCCTCATCAAGCTCAAAGGACTTCTGGTCGAACATGTACGTTGGATACTTGAGTTGCACGTAGCGGTCGATATTGCGCGCGAGCGGCTCGCTCTCGGAGTAACGAATGGGTTCCTCCAGACGAACGACCTCGGCTTCCTGCGTGACCATATCGACCAAGACATACGCCGGGATGCCGTCGCCACGGTGGCTCAACCACTTGAAGAGGTCGGCATAGGTGAGCGGACTCACGCGTACCGGACGCCCCTGGTAATTGATCTGACTGTACGCGGGACTGATCTCGAACTGGCTCACGAACTCAGGGATCGATCCCATAGCGCGCGAGCCGAGCAGCTGAGCGGACGCGCGGTCGATAACGGGAACATCCGCATAGTCGACTTCCTCGATATCCTCGGCGAAATTACCCTCGGTGGTCTTGAGGACCGAGGCGAAGCGCTCGGCGTTACCCGGGATGAACGGCTCGCCCATAATCAGGCCGATGAAGAACGCCGCGACCACCGCAACTGGAATCAGGGCGAGACGGTTGAACAACGAGGAGCGGTGCTCAGAGCGCAAACCGAACACTTTGAGCCCCACGAAGCAGACGATCGAAATGAGGATGATCCAGTTCCACACACGAGGACTGTGGATATTGAGTGCGGGATGGAACCACCAATATGCGATCAGCGCCGCAATGCCAAGGACGACGAGCATGACGATGAGCGCCGTGCGACTCCACGTGGCAAGGCGTTCCATGAACGGCGGCACGGGGATATCGATGTGCGACCCCTTGGCCCTTTTCTTGCGGGCGGCCTTCTTGCGCTCGCGGGCGGACTTGGGCTCGACATGCCCACGACCGGCACCCTTCTTCCCGCCCCTGCCCGAGGCGTCCGCGCCGTCGGGCGAGGCGTCCTCCACCTCGACCTCAACATCGATGGGGTCCTCGCCGCTCGGCACCTCCACACCGGCACGCCTCAGCATGTCCAGAATCTCATCGTGGTTCATCGGGAAATCAATCCTTCCGCATACAGACAACGGTACGGATGATACCCAGTTCACCGAGGCCCCAACGCGACCCAAGCCTCCGCGAGCGATGCCCGCTGCGCGAAGGGCGGCACGCCAACCGGGGCGGGGCTCCATCCACCTACCCATGTTTCCATGAAAAAATGCCTCCCCTCGCGGGCGGAACAGCAATCAGGCAAGGGCCGGCGGCGGAGAACTTGACCTGAACCCGACTTCAAGGGATAACCTTTTGCAGACACATCACGCCGGGAACCGCGCATGCGGGACCCCGCGCGCCGTATGGCAGTCCGCACACGCAAGGAGCCGCGCATGTCCCAACGCAACGTTCAAAAGCTCGAGAAGCCCGCAGTCAAACGCACACTGCGGCGCTTTTGGGAGGTCACCCGCATGAAGCCGGGCGCCGCGGCGCTCGCCGTGTTCACCTCCGTCGCCTACGTGGCGCTCCTCATCTTCGTGAACACCTGGGTGATGGGCCTCATCGTGGACCGCGTGCAGGCCTCACCCGTCGCGCCCGACCAGGTTTGGGAGGTCTTCGGGCCCTATATCCTGGCGCTGCTGCTGGTGAACTTCGTAGGCCAGGTCTGTTCCAAGCTGCAGGACTACGCCGTCTACAAGCTGCAGATCAACGGCAATTACCATCTGGCACGCCTGTGCTTCGACACGCTCTCCAACCAGTCCATGACCTTCCACACCAGCCGATTCGGCGGCGCGCTCGTGAGCCAGACGAGCAAGTTCATGAGCGGCTATACCCAGATGGTCGACGTGGTGGTCTACTCGCTCATCCCCACCATCGCCAGCACCGTCTGCACCTTCATCGCGCTCGCCCCGGCCGTGCCCGCCTACGCCGCGGCGCTCGCCGTCATGCTCGTGGTGTACGTGATCGTGACCACCCGTATGTACCAGCGCATCCTGCCGCTTTCCGCCGCCACCGCCAAAGCGCAAAACCGCCTTTCGGGTGTGCTCTCCGACGCCGTGACCAACATCCTGGCCGTCAAGACCTGCGGGCGCGAGGACTTCGAGCGCGAGCTCTTCGACGAGGCCGACCTCGCCGCCATGCAGGCAGAGAGCCGCTCCATGCGCGCGACCATGCAGCGCGGCTTCACCACGAGCGGCATCATCACCGTCATCATGCTCATCGTCTCGATCTTCGTGGCGGGCGGCAACGCGTGGTTCGGCATCTCGAGCGGCATGCTCGTCATGATGTTCTCCTACACCTACCAGCTGTCCATGCGCTTCAACTACATCAACTCGATGATGCAGCGCATGAACCGCGCCATCGGCGATGCGAGCGAGATGGCGCGCATCCTGGACGAGCCGCGCCTGGTGGAGGACGCGCCCGGCGCCCCGGAACTCGCGGTGCGCGAGGGCGCCATCGACTTCGAGCACCTGGGGTTCGCCTATGCGGACGCCGCCGAGGGCGACCGAGTCTTCACCGACCTGAACCTCCATATTCCCGCCGGTCAACGCGTGGGACTGGTGGGGCGCTCCGGCTCGGGCAAGACGACCCTCACCAAGCTGCTGCTCCGCCTGTCCGATGTGCAGGACGGCCACGTGTACGTGGACGGCCAGGACATCTCGGCATGCACGCAGCAGAGCCTGCGCCGGCAGATCGCCTACGTCCCGCAGGAAGCGCTGCTGTTCCATCGCTCTATCCGCGAGAACATCGCCTACGGGCGACCCGAGGCAAGCGAGGAGGAGATCCTGCGCGCCGCCGAGCTGGCCAACGCCCGCGAGTTCATCGACCGCCTGCCCGCCGGCCTCGACACCCTCGTGGGCGAGCGCGGCGTCAAGCTCTCGGGTGGGCAGCGTCAGCGCATCGCCATCGCGCGCGCCATCCTCACCGATGCCCCCATCTTGGTGCTTGACGAGGCCACGAGTGCCCTGGACTCCGAAAGTGAGGCACTCGTGCAGGAGGCGCTCGAGAACCTCATGCGCGGCCGCACCTCAATCGTGGTGGCGCACCGCCTCTCCACCGTGGCGGCACTCGACCGCATCGTGGTCTTGGCAGACGGCGAGATCGTCGAGGACGGCACGCACGCCGAGCTCGCGGCGGCCGGCGGCGAGTACGCGGCCCTGTGGAACCGCCAGACCGGCGCGTTTTTGGACGGGGAATAAACCGGGCGAAGTTGTGGCGGGGCAAGCCGGGCCGAGGACGGACGTGCGAGGTTACGAGGAGGCATATCCTGCCGGAATGCAACTCACCAAGCTGCGACGAGCCCCCGCTCGAGGATGCGAGAGCTTTTTCGTACTCATTTTGGGATTAGTCAAATATACGCGATCGAAGACTGACTGCGACCTGCAGTTTTGTTAGACCAAGTTCCCACACTACTTCATCCTTTTTAAAAACGATACGAAAAACCTCAACTTCTCAGCGCAGGGCGCCTGGCGTTACCCCGCCAGCCCGCGCAGGTAGGCGATCTCGCCGGCATAGCCCGCCAGATCGTCGTGCGGGGTCTCCAGGATGAACGGCAGGTCACGCAGGACAGGGTGGGTCACGATGGCGCATAGCACGTGCTCCCCGCCACCGAGCTCGGGATTGCCCAGGTACCCCGCACCGATGACCTCGTGCCGGTCCTTGTGCGCACCGCACGGATTTTTGGAGTCGTTGATATGCACTGCCTGCAGGCGCTCGGCGCCCACCACGCGGTCGAACTCCTCCAGCACGCCATCGAGGTCGTGCACGATATCGTACCCGCCATCGGAGATGTGGCAGGTGTCCAGGCAAACGCCGATCATGTCGGCGCCCGCAAGCTCGGGGCGACGGGCCCCCACGCCCTCGATGATGCGCGCGAGCTCCTCGAAGGTGCGCCCCACCTCGGTGCCCTTGCCCGCCATGGTCTCGAGCAGCACGCACGTGCGCTGCCCCCCGAACATCACCTGACACAGCGCGTCGACGATGAGCTCAATGCCCGCGTCGACCCCCTGCCCCACGTGCGCCCCAGGATGGAAGTTGTAGAGCTGGCCCGGGAGTGCCTCCATGCGCTGCAGATCCTCGGCCATGGCCTCGAGCGCGAACTCGCGCGCACGCTCCTTGGCAGAGCACGGGTTGTACGTGTAAGGTGCATGCGCCACCAGGCGGCCGAAACCATCCTTCTCCAAGATGCGCCGCAGTCCCGCGACGTCATCGAGGTCGAGCGCCTTCACGCTGCCGCCACGCGGGTTGCGCGTGAAGAACGCGAACGTGTTCGCGCCGATGGAACGGGCAGCCTCGCCCATGGCGGTATAGCCCTTAGTGGTTGAAAGATGGCAACCTATGGTTAGCATTGGTGTCCTTTCGATATCGAGGGGTCCCCTATTATCCCTGATTGGGGTGGGCCGTGTCGCATCTCCGCAATCGACGCAGCGGCGCATCGGCACGGCGGGTGGCCTGCCCCACGGCGCAGCAGCCAGTGCGTCGGCACGGCAGGCAACCAGCCCTTAGCGCAGCGGCCCGCGCGTCGGCACAGCAGGCAGCCAGCCCCTCAGTGCAGCGGCCCGAACGTCGGAACGGCAGGCAACCAGCCCCTCAGCGCAGTGGTCCGCAGGTCGGCACGGCAAGCAGTCCGCATGCCACTCGACGCAGCGGCCCGACTACTCCTCGGCGATCCGCACGCCGAGGAGTAACGCGATGTCCATCGCCTGCTCCGCACTCACTTGCGCCCCGCGCAGCTCGCGATAGTCGCTCGAGAGCACAGGGGCGCTAAACGCGCACGTCGACACATCGATTCCGCAAAGCGGCGTTCCAAACACGTCGAGCCTCGTGAGGTCGGTCTTATCCAAGCGCACGTGCTTGAGCTTCGCGCGCTGCATCGCCGCCTCACGAAGCTTGCAGTCGTGCACCGTCAAATGGTCGATGGACGCCTCGGAGAGATTGGCGTAGGAGAGGTCCGAGGCGCGCACGCTCACCTGCGCGAGCCGCGCCTGGAGGAGGCTCAACCCCAGCGCGGAGCAATCTCGTAGGTCAACGCGGTTGAGCCATGCCTTGTCCATGGTGCAGCCAATGAGGCGGCAGCCCTCGAAGCGGACGTCGCGAAACGTGCAGTCGCGAAAATCGACCTGTTCGAAAAGGCAATCGCGAAACACCATGTGCTCGAACGTCGCGTCGTCGGCGCACTCGTAGGCGAGCTCCACATCCTCGACGAGCGCACGGGAGGCGTAACCGTCACCCTCAGAGAACACCGCGATGAGCTCATCGCTTCCCATGCGCTCGGACATGGTGCCCACGGCGGCGTATCCCGATGGGGCCTGCTCCGCGCGGGCGCTCATCGCCCGCTCCCCTCGACGGAGCGCTCCGAAGCCTGCTCAAACGCACCGTCGACAACGTCCCGCTCGGGCGCGCCGTCGACAACACGCTGCCCGACCGGTGGCCAAGACGCACGGATCGCGTCGATAGTCCGCGCGATTCGCACCGTCGACGCAAGCGGCATGACCGAGCTCTCATGTGCCCCCGCACGCATCAAGCCACAAAAATGGGCGATCTCGCCATAAAAGTCGTCCACCACAGCGGGAGCCTCGACGAGCTCAGGCGACACATTGCCGCATGCGGCGGATTCACCCGCGTCCGCATCACGGATGCCCATACGCTCCCCGTCAACGTCAACGAACTTCCTCACGACGTACGACACCGGGCGATGCAGCACCGGGACCTCGATCTCGCCGCGCTCGCAGCAAATCCGGCAGACCACCTCGAACTCGTCCGCATCGCCCGCGAAATCGAAGTGCACGGGCACCCCGCCGATACGCAGGCGCGCATCATCGGCGATGTCGATGCACCCTCCCTCCGCCGCGGGCATCCACCGCGTGCGGCAGGAGTCGACCTCGACCTCTCCTGCAAGGAGGTCCTCCGCCCAGCCCACGCCATAGCAGCCCAAGTCGTATAACGTGCCACCCTGCACCGGATCGAGCAGATAGCGGCCAGTCTGATCGCCGTAGTTCACGCGATGGACGATGTCGATGGATGCGATGGCGCCGAGGTCTCCACGAGCGAGCAGCGCATCGACCTGCTCGCGCGCGGGCATGAAACGGGGCTTCATCGCCTCCATGAACAGCGATCCCGTCTCGTGGGCCACCTCCGCAACGTGCGTCGCCTCTCGCTCGCTGAGCACGGCCGGCTTCTCGCACAGCACGGCCTTGCCGGCGCGCAGGAGCCGAACCGTCCACTCCTCATGCATGCCGTGGGGCAGCGCGAGGTAGACCGCATCCACGTCCGGATCCTCCACGAGGCGAAGGTGCGCGGACGCCCCGTTATCCTCGGCACTCGCATAGCGCTTTGCCGCATCAACGTGAAACTCCCCGGCAAAAGCGTCGAGCCGCTCGGCGCGACGCCCCGAGATCGCAACCAGCCGCGCGCCCTCGACATGCGCGAGCGCTCGCGCGAACCTGCCGGCAATGCCGCCCGCGCCCATGATGCCCCAACGAATCTGTCCCACGTCCGCCTCCGTTCACGCGAATCATTCCCCGCAATCATACCCTCCCGCCCGGTCGCGCACTGCGTCAACGCGAGCACGGGAATCGGCAGGGATCCGCATGACCCGCAGGCGCCAAACGAATCGTCGCAACCGTCCCGCCTCGCCCCTATAATGAAGGCTCACAAATCGAAAGGAACCATGTGAAGGTCATCGTCTACACCGACGGCTCGTCGCGCGGCAATCCGGGACCGGGCGGCTATGGCGCCGTGCTGCGCTACACCGCACCCTCAGGCAAACTGCACACGCTCGAGCTCTCCCGCGGCTACGACCGCACCACCAACAACCGCATGGAGCTGTTGGGCGTCATCAGCGCGCTGGAGGCCCTCAATCGCCCCTGCGAAGTCGAGGTCCACTCCGATTCGCAGTATGTCTGCAACGCCTTCAACCAGCATTGGGTCGAGGGATGGATCCGCCGCGGATGGAAGACCTCACAGAAAAAGCCAGTCAAGAACGTCGACCTTTGGAAGCGCCTGCTCGCCGCCAAGGAACCCCACAGCGTGTCGTTCCATTGGGTAAAGGGACATGCAGGCCACGAGTTCAACGAGCGCTGCGACGAGCTCGCCACGAAGGCCGCCGACGGCGCGAATCGCGCAGTCGACACGGGTTTCGTCGAGGGCGAATCGGAGTAAGCCCGACCGACGAGCGAGAAGCCCTTGTAGTTTGTCTACAATAAACGCATCGAAAACCGCCGCGGAAAGGACCTGTCATGATCCGCCTTGCCACCATCGGGACCAGCTCCATTACCGAGAACTTGCTTATGGCACTCGCTCAGGTCGATGGCGTCGAGTTCGTGGGCACGCTCTCACGCGATGCCGAGCGCGCCGCCGCCTTCACAGCAAAGCACCGCGGAACCTGCCCCTTTACCTCACTCGATGAGTTGGCCGCAAGCGACGAGGTCGATGCGGTCTACATTGGCAGCCCCAACGCGCTGCACCACCACCAGGCACTCGCCTGCATCGCGGGCGGCAAGCATGTCCTGGTCGAGAAGCCCTTCTGCGCCAACGAACGCCAAGTCCGCGAGGTCCTCGAGGCGGCCGGACGCGCGGGAGTCGTGGCGCTTGAGGCCATGCGGCCCCTGCACGATCCCGCCTTCCATGCCCTCAAGAACGCCCTGGACGAGCTCGGCACCATCCGCCGCGCAACCCTGCGCTTTGGCAAATACTCCTCGCGCTACGACGAGGTGCTTGCCGGTCGACGCACAAATATCTTCGATTGCTCAATGGCGTCCGGTTCGCTCATGGACATCGGCATCTACACCGTCGAGCCGCTTATCGAGCTGTTCGGCGCTCCAATCTCCGCCTGCGCCGCCGCATCCCTACTTGACGAGCAAACCCGCGGCCTCACCGGCGGCCCCATCGACGGTGCGGGCGTCATCGTGGCGAGCTATCCGAACATGATCGCCACGCTGCATCACTCGAAGATCACCAACGACTGCTCACCCAGCCAAATTGAGGGTGAGCTCGGCACCCTTGTCATCGAGGGTATCTCCGCGCCCGAACGCGCGTATCTGGAGATGCGCGTGATAAAGGCCGCGGCAGACACCGTCGGATACTCGAGTGCGCAGACCTCCACGCGCGAGATCGAGCTGCCGCATGCGGACAACACCATGATCTACGAACTCGCCGACTTCATCGAGGCAGTCGGTGCCACGCAGGCGGGAACTCCCTTGGCCGAGGCTCCCTGTGGTCCCTTTGGGATGCTCGCGCATTTCCATGAGGTGACGCTCGCATCCCTCGCGCTTATGGATGGGGCACGGCGCACGATGGGTGTGGCGTTCCCCGCAGACGAGTAAGGAGGCGGCAATGGGGCTCTTTGAAAAGATGATGGGACATGCACGGGAGTTTTCCCGGGCGACGGGCCTTTCGGACACCGACGTGAAAAGCGCCGGACGCTTGAGCCCATGCGAGGATGGCCTTCGCGAGGAACTCGGGCGGCGTGCCGAAGCATGCACCACCGTACTTCGCTTTGCGCTGCTGTTCAGCGGCGACGTGCAGGGCGTGGGGTTTCGCTGGACCAACCAGAGCCTCGCGCACGAGCGGCATCTAGTGGGATGGGTCAAGAACCTGCCCGACGGCACCGTGCAAATGGAAATCCAGGGAGCTCCGCGCGCCCTGGTCGCCCATCTCGAGCGCATCCATGCCTACTATGCGCGTTTTGGCAATCGAATATGGCTCGAAGACGCCAATGAGCTGCCTACCATTCCCCACGACAATGCCTTTGACGTGCGCTATTAAGTATCACAACTTCACCATCATTTTAAAGCGTCCGGCACGAGCACTTGTCTTGCAACCTTCCTTCTGTTGAAATGTTATGAGTTTAGTAACGGAAGGGAGGCCCCATGGACTCACAGCCACGCTCACAACGACCGACGCTGCGACGCAACACGCGCCAGCGCCAATTGGTTCTCGACGCCGTGCGCGCACGGTGCGATCACCCCACCGCCGAAGACATCTTTCTCGATGTTCGCACCATCGATGAGCGCGTGAGTCGGGGCACCGTCTATCGCAACCTCAATCTCCTTGCCGAGACAGGCGTCATCGCCACCGTGAAGGCTCCGGGCGCCATGCGCTTTGACCGCCGCTGCGACAGCCACGGTCATGTCGTCTGTCGATCCTGCGGTGTCGTCGCGGACGCGCCTCTTGCCTACGACGCCTCCCTCGATGCGGCCGCGTCGCAGGCAACGGGGTTCGCCATCGACTCGCACATCATGGTGTTCGAGGGCCTGTGCCCGCACTGCGCCGCCCCGGTATCCGAGTAAAGCGAAAAATTGAACTGACTTGAGTTGCCGCTCTTTTCCATCAACTGGCCTTTTGCCGAGCTGAGCGCGACTCGAGACATCGAAGTACGTTCAATATTCCGACCCGCGCATCTACACCCACAATCGACCTAGACGAGCCTCAGCTCGACGCAGGCGTTCCAAATGCCATCGTCATCGACGTCCGTCGTGATGTGGCTCGCGCGCTCCTTCACGATATCCCAGGCGTTGCCCATCGCGACGCTCGTTCCCACCACGTCGAACATCGACAGGTCGTTCTCGCCGTCGCCGAACGCCACTGCCTCCTCCGGCGCAATATCGTAACGTTCCAGCGTGGCGCGCACGCCGTAGTCCTTGCCGCCTTCGGCGGGGATGACGTCGCAGAACAGCTTGTTCCAACGCGTCGCCACCACGTGCTCGGTCTTCGAGAGGAATACATCCTCGACCTCGGGACCGCCGAACACGTTGAACTGATACACCGGCAACTCGAACGCCATGTCAAGGGACCCCAGTTCGTACTCGAGGCCAACCTGACGCCCAAGCTCCTCAACGAGCGGCCCGCGATGGTTGACGAATGAACGGACGCCCTGCATCACATACAGGTCGTACAAGCCCTCGCGCGCCTGCTCGACGAGCACGCGCACGTCCCCATCATCGATGTGCGCGTCGCGATACGTTCCCTCGGCATCAAAGCACAGCTGGCCGTTCATGGTCACATACGCATCGAACCTGCCCTTGAGCTCATCTTGCATCTCGGACATGGAACGTCCGCTCGCAATGATGACCTTTATGCCCCGCTCGCGCATGCGTTCAATCGCCCGCCAGGTGCTCTCGGCGACCCTATGCGTCTTGAACCCTACGAGCGTTCCATCGATATCGAAAAACGCGGCCTTGATCACGCCCGCTCCCCTCACCTTCACATGAGTCTTACAGAATCTCGAGCGCCCCGTCCTTGACGGTGAGCCCGATATCGCCCCGCAGCAAGTCATCGATGAGCGTGCCCACGAGCTCGAAGCGCCACCCCTCGCGCAAGGGGCTGCGCTGCGGATGGTCGATATAGTCGAGCAGGCCGTCACGCGAGATGATGAGCGAGGTCGCGACGCCCGAGCGGTCCGAAACCAAGCGGATGAGCGCGTACATGAGGTCGATGACGCTCTCGAGCTCGGGCGCGGGCGTGCGGTGCGTGCGACCGATGGACGGGAGGTTCTCCACAGGACAGCGCCGTCCCCGGCCAATCGCGTCGAGGGCGACCTCGACATCGCGTACACTGAGCTGCTCGGTACCGCGAACGGCGCGGAAGTCCTCGACGGTCTTGGGAGCGCGCTTGCACAGGGCGAGAAGGACCTCATCGGACATAATCCACTTGCGGGGAATGTCCCGCGTCTCGGCGCGCTGCTCGCGCCACGCGGCGAGCTCGCGGGCAACCGCCAGTTGACGGCGCGTGCAGGAGTTAACGCGCTTGACGCGCTTGAAGGCTGAACGCGGGTCGCTGCGGTAATGCGCGGGATCCGCCAGGGGCCGGATTTCATCGCGAACCCATGCGGTGCGGCCCAGCGAATGAAGCTTGGACTCGATCACGCGATACGCGTCGATGAGGTAGCGCACGTCGTCGATGGCGTATTCGACCTGTTGGGGCGTGAGCGGGCGGCGCGACCAATCGGTGAGCGACTCGGTTTTGGGAAGCGAGACATCGCAAAACGAATGCACGAGATTGTGGTACGAGCATTGCGCGCGCTCGCCGAGGAACCCGGCGGCGACCTGCGTGTCGAAGATCGGCGTCGGGCATACGCCGAGCGCGTGGTTGAGCACTTCCATGTCTTGCGAGCAAGCATGGAAGACCTTGAGCGTATCGACGTCGACCATGAGATCGGCGAGGGGGGCCAAGTCCTCGATGGCGAGCGGGTCGATGACCGCGCATTCCTCGGGCGTGGCGACCTGCACCAGGCAGAGCTTGGCGTGGTACGTGCGCTCACGCAGGAACTCGGTATCGATCGCCACCGCGGCGAACCCGCGGGCGCGTCCGCAAAACGCGGCCAATTCCTCATATGTGGAGATGTACATCTGCGTCCCAAGTTGGAGATTACCCGTACGCGACACGGGTAGGATTACGTCATTCTCTAACTATACCCGCACTCGTGAGAACAGGGAACTCCCATGCGTTGCCTCATCATCCACAACCCCGCGTCCGGCCCGCGATCGGACGAGATCTTCGACTTCGCGCGAGCGCTTGCGCAGGGCGGCGACGAGGTCACGATGCGCTTCATCGGCGACGGCATGGAGCCCGCAGACGCTTCCGCGGATGTCCGCTCGTTCGACCGCGTGGTCGTATCGGGCGGCGATGGCACCGTCTCCAACGTGCTTGACCATCTACGCGACACGCACGTGCCCATCTTGATCTTCCCCTCGGGCACCGCAAACCTCTACTTCAACAACATCGGCAACGCACCCGAGCCTGCGGCGCTCGCACAGGCCTGCCGTGCGGGCAGAACCAAACGCGTGGACATGGGCGAGCTGTTCTGGGAGGACGCCGAGGGCGGCGTACAGCGACACGGCTTCATCATCATCGCGGGCACGGGATTCGACGCCGATATCATGCACAAGGCAGACGCCACCAAGTCCGAGATGGGCGAGATCGCCTACTTCCTCTCTGCCCTCGCCACGCCCGCTCCCACCGTCGCCCACTTCACCATCGAGCACGACGGTGAGGTCGATGAGCTCGACGGCATCGGCTGTATGGTCGGCAACACCGCCCTCATCCAAAACGAGATCAACCTATTCCCCGACTGCCGCATGGACGATGGCCTCATAGACATCGCCGTCATTCAGCCCGCCAAGACCGTCGAGCTGCTGCCCACGCTGATCGCCGGCGTGCTCGACCCCGCCGGCAAGGGACTCGGCCGTCCGCAATTCACGCTTTTCCAGGCAAAGGAGGCACGCATCACCTGCACCCCCTCGCTCGGCATGGAGTTCGACGGCGAGCTCATCCACAACAACACGGGCGTGTTCGGCGCGCGCGTGCTACCCCAATGCCTCGATCTCATCGTGGACGACTTCGCTAAGTTGTAGCAAGAGTTCGCCGGGGACCGCCGCGGCGATGACGTCCGCCGCGAGTTCCGCACAAGACCGAAGGGCCCAGTGGGGCCCTTCGTGCGAGCAGGACTGCCCGAGCGCCGGATGTCATCGGCCCGCGGCGGTCCCCGGCGAACGGCCCGTAACGGACACGAAACAGTTCCGCGCTCCATGTTGCGCTGGCACTCCACTGTGCTATAGTGCCAACCATACTAAGCACCTCAAGGAACCGAAAGGAGCCATCACCATGAAGAAGAACATCGCCCTCTCCCTCAACAACTGGTGGTGGCATGACGCGTCTTCGGCCGGTCAACGGTGAGTCCTCACACGCTTATGCCATAGAAGGTATACGAGGCCTCCGGTTTGACCGGGGGCCTTTTTCGTGCCCCTTCGTGTCATGCACCCTCAGTACTCGAACATCCACGCCATTGACGATTACCGCCATCTAACTCAGCAAGGAGAGCATCATGTCCCAGAACACTCAGCCCACCGGTTCCGCCCGCACCGTCAACGCCGTCGACCGCGGCGGCCTCGACATCAAGAGCCTTGTGCTCCTCGCCGTCTTGCTTGCCGCCGGCTTCATCCTCAACTTCACCGTCGGCAAGGCCATATCCGCGGTGTCCGGTGGCGCCATCGCCCCCGAATTCATCATCTCCGCCTTCTGCCTCACAATCCTCATCGTCCGTCCGAACCTCCTGCAGGCGCTCGTCATCGGCCTCATCTCCGCCGCGGTGATCCAGGTCACCACCACCTCCCCCGGCATTGACTTCGTCGCCGAGGGCGTCGCCGCCGTCGTCATGGCCCTCATTGTGAACGCCGGTATGAGTACCGGTGCCAAGGCGATCATCCCCACCGTCGGCACGTTCGTCACCACCTTCCTTTCCGGCTTCATCTTCATGGTCATCAAGATGGCCATGATGGGCTTCGCCACCGAGCTCGCCGCCGTCATGATGCCCGTCATCGCCCTCACCGCGGTGTTCAACGCCATCCTTGTCGGAGCCCTCTGCCTCCCCGTGAGGAAGGCACTCGGCCTGAACGACTAGTCCTACTCGCGATATGATGTCGAAGGCTCGTCCTCGCGGCGGGCCTTCGGTCGTTTTCGCACCGCATCGACCATCCACCCACCTCCCCACGCGCAGAAGGGATCTCATGGCCGCGATCATCGAGTTACGCGAGGTGTCGTTCGCCTACGGGCAAACAGAATCACTCGCGCTCAAAGACCTGAACCTTACCATCGAAGAAGGCGGGTTCGTGGGCGTCATCGGACCCTCCGGCGCCGGCAAGTCGACGCTCGCGAGCGTGCTGTCCGGAGCAATCCCCCATCACTATACGGGGCGCTTGTACGGGGAAACTCGCGTCGCCGGGCTCGATACCTGCGAGGCGTCCCTCACCGACATCGCGACGATTGTGGGCTCCGTGCTCCAAGACATCGACGCCCAGATGGTCGCCTCGGTCGTTGAGGACGAGATCCTGTTCGGTCTCGAGAACTTCGACGTGCCCCGCGACCAGATCGAACAGCGCCTCACAGACGCACTGAGCGCGGTTGGCATCGCCGAACTGCGTGAACGAGAGACTGCCTCACTTTCTGGTGGGCAAAAACAGAAGGTCGCCATCGCCGCGATTCTGGCGCTCGCCCCGCGCGTCCTCGTCCTCGATGAGCCCACCGCCGCCCTCGACCCCATCAGCTCCCGAGCGGTTTTCGACGTGCTGCGGGAGGCCCAGCGCCTCACCGGTGTCACCGTGGTCGTCATCGAGCAGATGGTCGCGCTGCTTGCGGAGTTCTGCGATCGCATCATCGTGCTCGACCACGGCTCCGTCGCCCTCGATGGCACACCGCACGACGTGTTCGGCCACTCGGACGAGCTGCGCGCGATCGGCGTCGACAGCCCGCGAACCGCCCGCATCTCCAACAGCCTCGCATCGCTCGGCCTCGTCGAAGTCGAGCGCCCCGCACTTACCGTCGACGAGGCGCAGGCACTCGTCATGCAGGCGCTGGACGGACGCACCGCGCCCACCAGCGACATGCGCACTCGATCGGACGCGCCTCGCGACACTCGGGAGACGGGTGCGTGCGCATCACGCGGAACGGCCCCCATCGTCGAGCTCGAGGGCGTCAGCTTTTCCTATGGCGCGGGCTGCGCCTCCGTCGACGACATCGACCTCACGGTGCGCCCCGGTGAGATCTTGGGGGTCGTGGGGCAAAACGGGGCCGGCAAGACGACGCTCACCAAGCTGCTGAACGGCCTGCTCAAGCCCGTCTCGGGTAGCGTCCGAATCGCCGGACTCGACACACGTTCGACCCCCGTGAGCACGCTTGCCACCCATGTGGCGACGCTCTTCCAAAATCCCGATCGGCAGCTATGCCGCAACACCGTGCTCGAAGAAGTCTCCTTCGGCCTTGAGCTGCACGGCGTCGATACCACCACGGCGCGCGAGCGCGCGGAGGCCGTGATCGAGCGGTTCGGCCTCCCCGCCCAATCCGCGCCTTTCTCCCTATCGCGCGGACAGCGACAAATGGTCGCCCTCGCCGGCGTCGTTGTGCTCGATCCCGAACTCATCATCCTCGATGAGCCCACGAGCGGCCTCGATTACCGCGAGTGCATGACGGTCATGGAAACGGTTCGGAAGCGCGCCCATATGGGCGCAGCGGTCATCATGATCTGCCACGACATGGAGGTCGTGAGCGACTTCGCGACGCGCATCGCCATCATGGCGCAGGGACGCATCCTCGACTGCGGGCCCACACACCGCCTGTTCACCCAATCGGACCTGCTCGAACAGGCGAGCATCACGCCGCCACAGGTAATCGACCTCTCCGAACGCCTCGCGGACATCGTCGACCCATCGTTCGCGGGCATCACCGAGGTCTCCGATCTCGTCGCGCGCGTAAAGGAGTTGAAGCACCGTGCTTAACGTCATTGATTACGTCCCTGGCGCGAGCCTGCTGCATCGCATGAACCCGGTAAGTAAACTTGCCCTCGCCGCGTCCATCATCCTCGCGACGTTCCTCTCCCAAAGCTGGGCGATGCTCGTGGGCCTCCTCATGCTGACCCTCGCCCTCGGCGCATACGCCGGCGTCATCACCCGCCTGGTGTCCCTGCTCAAGGTGCTTACGCCCATCGCGCTGCTCATGCTCATCTTGCAACTCGCCTTCGTGCGCGGAGGCGATCAGGTGCTACTCTTCGCAACGACCGAGGGACTCGCGACCGGAGGGCGGGCATGCCTGCGCCTCGTTGGCGTCGCGCTGCCGCTCGTGCTCGTCCTCACCGTGACCAAGCTCACCGATCTCGCCAACGCATGCGTCGAGGTGCTGCACGTCCCCTACAAGTACGCGTTCACCTTCACGACCGCGCTTAGGTTCGTCCCCATCTTCACGCAGGAGATGAACGCCATCATGGAAGCGCAGACGGCACGCGGCGTGGAATTCGACACCAGGAACCCCTTCAAGAAAATGTCGCTCATGCTTCCCGTCTGCATTCCTCTGCTCGTAACCTCCGTGGGCAAGACCGACGCGACCGCCCTTGCGGCGGAGCAGCGCGGATTCTACCTCCGCACGCGCGAAAGCTCCTACAAGCGGTACCCGTTGCGAGCCGCCGACGCCATGGCCTTTGTCTTTTGCGCCGCGATTATCGCCCTCGGGTTCATCTTCTAAAGCCGCCCATCTCAACGTATGATGGTGTCTGCCACCACCCCGTTCGCGCGCGATGCGCGCCGTATGGCAGGAGACCCCTATGGAACTGATTGACCTCCTCGATGAGCAGACCCGCGCCCGCGTTCTGACGGGCTTCGACGAGGCCCGCGAACGCCCCGTCACACTGCGCGCCAATACGCTCAAGTCCTCGATCGGCGAGGTCTGTACCGTGCTTGAGGCGAGTGGCTTCACATACAGACGAGTGCCCTGGTATGCCGACGCGCTCGTTTTGGACGATGTGCGCGAGCGCGACATTTGGGACCTCGACATCTATCGAGACGGGCATGTGTACCTGCAGAGCCTCTCATCCATGCTGCCGCCGCTGCTGATGGGGCCTCGTCCCGGCACCGACGTCCTTGACATGTGCGCCGCGCCGGGCGGTAAAACCGCACAGATCGCCGCACTCACGGGCAACGCCGCGCACCTCACCGCCTGTGAGATGAGCAGCCCACGCGCCGACAAGCTCGTGCACAACCTCGAAAAACTCGGAGCCGCGAACGTGAACGTCATGCGAACGGACGCGCGGCGCCTCGATGAGTTCTTCAGTTTCGACCAAATCCTGCTCGACGCCCCGTGCACGGGCACGGGCACGCTTCGGGCAGGCGATGAACGCGCCGAGAAGCGCATGACGCGCCAGCTGCTCGCCAAAGTCGTCAAATCCCAGCGGGCGCTCCTCGACCGTGCGCTCACCATCCTCAAGCCCGACGGTACGCTCGTCTACTCCACATGCTCGATTCTCGCGGAGGAAAACGACGAACAGGTGCGCGGCGCCCTCAAACGTCATCGGGATTGCGAAGTCGTGCCCATCTTATTCGAGAAGCCCTCCTCGGATGCCCAGGACGGGCCGCGCCCCATCGTGCTCGACCAGGCGACGCACGGGCCTTGCGCCTTGCCCGTGCTTCCGCACTCGAACGCACTGCCCGGAACGCTGACCATCGCGCCGAGCCGGCTGTTCGAGGGCTTTTACGTCGCCGTCATACGAAAAAAGCCTCGCAGGTAACCGCGAGGCGTAGTCGTCCGTGTCGCTCAGGAGCGCTTAGAGCGCAATTCGTCCATGAGCTGGTCGTCGCGACGGCGTTCACCACGGTCTTTGAGCATGGTGAAAACCAAGTAGACGAGCGCCACGACGGCGATGGCGCCGATGACCATGAGAACGGGCACCAAGATATCGAGAACAGTCATGTCGGGCACCGTTCCTTTCCATTTTGCCGTCGGTCACGCTGACGATACCGCATTCGGTTCAGCATAGCAGATTGGCGAGAAACACCCGCAAGACAACCGAATCCGCAAAGGAATGGAGACGCGATGTATGCACGTCGAGGCGTTTTGGCCCCTCGCGTGCGGGTACAATTGTGCATCGTATATCCTTCTCTCCTGAGGGAGCTCTCATGACTGAAACAAAACCGGGCGCCGACGCCCCCCGTATCGCACCGGACCCCCGGCCCGATGCCGTCATGCCCACGGTGCCCGCGATCGAACGCGAAGAGCGCGCTGAGGATCTGGAGCCGGGGGACGCCGTCGATGGACCCATCGCGGTCAGTGCCGAGGTTCCCGAGACCATCGAGGCGACTATCGACTTCTCCGAGGTCGAGTTGGCAGACGAGTTCTCCGAGCCCGAACTTGCCGTGACACCGGGTGGCCTCCTGCCCATGGAGCCCTCCCCCATCGAGGGCCGTCTGCGCAAGGCCCCGCTGCGCGTGCCCGACGAGCTCGAGGAGTGCGGCGGCTTCACCTTGTTCGGGCGTCGCATCAAATCACTGCTCTATACCACGGACGTCGCGGTCATCCGCAACTCCAATGCCGACGCCATCTTCGCGGTGTACCCCTTCACCGCGCAGCCGGCCATCACGCAGGCGCTGCTCACCGCCTCCGAGGCACCCGTGTTCGTGGGCGTGGGCGGCGGCACCACCACCGGCAAGCGCGCCGTGCAGCTGGCCGCGGTCTCCGAGATGCAGGGCGCGGCCGGCGTGGTGGTCAACTCCCCCGCACCGCCCGAGATGATCGAGCAGATCTGCGCCATCATCGACATCCCCGTCATAGCCACCGTCGTGCGCTGTGACGCCATCGCGCACGCCAAGGTCAAGGCGGGCGCGAAGATCCTGAACGTCGCCGCCGGCAAAGACACGCCCGCCGTCTTGCGCGAGCTGCGCGAGGCGTACCCGAACCTGCCCCTCATCGCCTCCGGCGGACGCTCGTCCCTGTCGGTTCGCGAGACGGTGCAGGCGGGTGCCAACGCCGTCATCTGGACGCCACCCTCGGCACAACAGCTGCAGGCCGATATGATGCGCCGGTACCGCGAGGCGGAAGTCAAGCCCGAAGTCCCCGTTATGGACCCCGTCGCTGCCGCCGACGTCAACCCGCTCGAGAGCGCGCGAGCCGACGTCCCCATCCCCGACGAGCTCATCGCCAAGGCAACCACGAGCGGACGCAAGCGCCCGAGACCGCTGCCGCTGTTCTTTAAGGGTAAGCGCCGGTAATACCCCCCACAGCCGCCCAGAGGGAATCGCCAGGGACACCCGGAGGTACCCGGACCCCCAGTAGAACCGCTCCGCGGCCGTGAACCAAGTCGCTCGACTCACGCGTCGGGAGTGGTCCCTTTGTCTACCCCGTGCCGCAGCCTACCCGATGCACCATTGTCCCATCGTCAACTTGCGAAAGGATCCACCATGCTCGTCACGCCTCTCTCATCCATCACCGACAACGATTACCTTTCCGAACGTTTCCGCAAGGCATATGCCTTCCTCGCGCGTCCCGACCTCTGCGACCTCCCCCTGGGCCGCAACGAGATTGACGGCGATGAGGTGTACGCCAACGTGCTCGAATACGACACGGTCCCCGCAGCCGAGAAAGAGCTCGAGGCGCATCACGACTACTATGATGTCCAGTACGTGGCAAGCGGCGAGGAGATGCTCCAGTACGCGACCGCAGACGGTCTCGCGACCGTTCAGGCATATGACGCGGTGGACGATTACTGCCTGCTCAAAACACCGGAACCCGTCACGTCAATCGCGCTGCACGCGGGAGAGCTGGCCATCTTTGCTCCCGAAGACGCCCATAAACCCGGTTGCACCCTCATCGAGCCCACACATGTCCGCAAGATCGTCGTGAAGGTCCGCGCGTAACCGTCGACCCCACCGGCGCATCTCTCCGAGCGGACCCCATCATCCCCAAGCCAGGAGCCGCATGAAAACCCTTCTTACGCAACTCGCCAAATTCGGCGTCGTCGGCGTTATCGCAACCGTGATCGACTTCGGCGTGATGAACCTGCTGCATTACGGCCTGCAACTCGACATCCTCATCGCCAACACCGCGGGCTTCGTCATCTCGCTCATCTTCAACTATCTCGCGAGCATGAAGTTAGTGTTCGAGCATCGCGAGGGCATGAGCAGGCGCCGCGAGTTCGTCATCTTCGTCGTCTTGTCCGTCGTGGGCCTGCTGCTCAACGACGGCATCGTGGTCGCTCTCAACAAGGGCCTGGCGCTCGAGGCGAACCTCGCAAAGATCGCCGCAACAGCCCTTGTCATGATGTACAACTTCATCACGCGCAAAATCTTCCTTGACGGTACCCAAGCTTAAAATCACGTCCCCCCTCCGTCCCGTTTGCCTGAGCCGTACCGAAAGGCCAATCGCCCCATAACGCCATCCACCGACCAAACCACATCGCCCACCGACCCATGCAATCGGTGGGCGCATTCGTATGCTTATTGTGCAAAGCCTTACAATCCGCTTACCGAAGACGTATAGTTTCCCGCGCTCACCGTACTCATGGTGCTTTAACCGTCGCTCTCAGGAAGTGATGTTTTGCGCGCAGCCTTCGCACATCCGCAGACCCGCCAATTCATGAAGTTCGCCGTCGTGGGGTTCGCCTCTCTAGCGGTGGAGTACCTGTTCCTCGGCTACTTCCTCAACATCTTGGAAATGGGCTACCTCCTGGCGACGACCCTCTCGTTCGCCATCTCGATCGTGGTGAACTACATCTTGTCCATGAAATTCGTGTTCTCCCACAAGGAGGACATGAGCCGAAAGCGTGAGTTCACGATCTTCGCGATCCTCTCAGCCATCGGCCTGGGCCTCAATGACCTGTACATGTTCATCGGCGTCGGCCTGCTCAACATGGGAACCATGGCGATGAAGCTCATCTCGACCTTCTTCGTCACCTGGTACAACTACTTCAGCCGCCGCAAGTTCCTCGACGGCGGACGCGGCTAAAACCTGGCGTGAACCCTCACCTTAAAGGTGAACTTGAAACTCCAAAGTTGTTCCATATTTCATCATTGCCGCAGGTAGCTGAAGCCTCAACCTTCAACTTGAACCTTAAACATTCTCTAACGTTCAAGTTGAACTCGAACCTAGTGCTACTATGCTTTTTGTCAAATGGTAAGCAGACAAGACGAGGAAGCACATGGACGCAACTCCTAGCCTGCACGCCACGTGGCGCACCAGCCGCACCCGCCGCCTCATCACCGGCGCCGGCATCACGGCTGCGCTCGCCGCAAGCGTGCTCCTCCCCGTCCCGGCAAGAGCAATCACCACCGAAACCGCAGCCACGCTCACCGAGACCCAAAAGAAAGTCGAAGAGACCGCAGCAGCTTTCGACGAGGCCAACAAGAACCTCGAAGAGCTGCAGGCGAAGATCACCAACAACGAGGCGCGTATCGCCGAGCTCGAGGAAAAACTCCCCGACGCCCAAGCGAAGGCGAGTCGCGCCATGCGCGAGATGTACAAGCACAGCAAGGGCTCCAATCCGCTGATGAGTTTTGTCCTCAACACGCAGAGCCTTGATGAATTCATCTCCGGCATGAAGTACCTGGATCAGGTCAAGGACGCCAACATCGAGGCCCTGCAGGAGCTCAACGACATGCAGGCAGAGCTTGAGGCAGAGAAGACCAAGCTGAGCACCGCCAAGGCCCAAGCTGAGACCGAGAAGCAGTCCGCCGAGGAGGCCCTCTCCGAGGCGCAGAGCCTGCGCGAGGCTGCACAGGCGAAGGCGGACGCCGAGGCTGCCGCCGAGCTCGCCGCGCTCCAGCAGGCCGCCGCAGAGGCCGCTCAAAACGAAGCCGGTTCCAACACGACTCCCGGAAATGTCACGACCCCCGACAACGGTGCCGTGAGCTGGGACACCGATCAGGCGTCCTTCATTGCAGAGTGGGCCCCCCGCATCGACGCGTATCTTGCCGGATCGCCGCTCGAAGGCCAGGGAACGACGTTTGCCAACGCCGCGTGGAAGTATGGCGTCGACCCGCGCTTCTCCCCTGCCATCTCCAACACGGAAAGCTCCAAGGGGCGTCACTGCTTCCTTCCCTACAACGCTTGGGGTTGGGGCAGCTCCAGCTGGGGCAGCTGGGAGGAGGCCATTGATGCGCATGTCGCCGGCCTCGCCCGTGGGTACGGCTACACGATCAGCGTCGCGGGTGCCAAGAAGTACTGCCCGCCCAATTGGTTCAACTGGTACAACAACACGCTTTCCGAGATGAACCGCATCTAGCGAGCGACTCGACGAACTTCAACGTTCCCACATCTTTCAATGCATCGCTGCAGAGCGTGTAAGCCCACGGGCGGAACCCAATCGGTTCCGCCCGTGTTTTTGTTTTTATCACGCACATGGCAACCGCTGATTCAAATGCGCACCGCTGAACGCGCGCAACGCCGCTTGCCCGTTCCCTCCGTGCTACCATAACTGAGGATATATCTGGACGATCGAAAGGAACTCTTCATGGAGCGACCGAACGCTTGGAAGAAATATGATGATGTGGCCCTCGCCGAGCTCGAGGACCTCTGCGGCAAGTACCGCGCCTTCATCAGCGAGAACAAGACCGAGCGCGAGTGCGTGACCGCCTCCATCCAGCTCGCCGAGGCTGCAGGTTACGTCGACCTCGCCGCCTGCGTCGCCGAGGGCCGCGAGCTCAAGGCGGGGGACAAGGTCTACGCCGTCAGTCACAACAAAACGCTCATGCTCGTCAACTTGGGCACCCGTCCCATGGAGCAGGGCTTGAACATCCTCGGTGCCCACATCGACTCCCCGCGCCTCGACCTCAAGCAGAACCCCCTGTACGAGGCCGGCGACATGGCCTACCTCGACACGCACTACTATGGCGGCGTCAAGGCCTATCACTGGGTGGCGACCCCGCTCGCCCTGCATGGCGTCATCTGCAAGAAGGACGGCATGACCGTCGAGATCGCCGTGGGCGAAGATGCCGACGACCCCGTGTTCTGCATCTCCGACCTGCTCATCCACCTCGCGAGCGAGCAGATGGAGAAGCCCGCGGGCAAGGCGGTCGACCACGAGAACCTCGATGTCATCGTGGGCGGCCGCCCCGTGGTGATCGAGGGCGACGAGGAGGCCAAGGAGCCCGTCAAGCAGATGTTCCTCGACATCATCAAGGAGAAGTACGACATCGACGAGGAGGACTTCCTCTCCGCCGAGATCGAGGTCGTTCCCGCCGGTCCCGCCCGCGAGATGGGCTTCGACCGTTCGATGATCCTCGGCCACGGCCAGGACGACCGCGTGTGCGCCTACACGTCCCTTGCTGCCCAGCTCGACGTGCCCCAGGTCGAAACCACGAGCGTCACCCTGCTCGTTGACAAGGAGGAGATCGGGAGCGTGGGCGCTTCCGGTATGACCAGCCGCTTCTTCGAGAACGCCATCGCCGAGATCATGGCGCTCGCCGGCGAGGACGGACCGTTGGCCCTGCGCCGCGCGCTCGCGAACTCCCGCATGCTCAGCTCCGACGTCTCCGCGGGCTTCGACCACCTCTACGCCGACCGCTTCGAGAAGAAGAACGCCGCCATCATGGGCCACGGCCTGTGCTTCAACAAGTACACCGGAAGCCGCGGCAAGGGTGGCTCCAACGATGCGGACGCCGAGTACTTCGCCCTCATCCGCGACATCATGGACGAGGCGGGCGTCGACTACCAGACCTGCGAGCTCGGGCGCATCGGTGCCGGCGGCGGCGGCACGATCGCCTACATCCTCGCCGAGTACGGTATGAACGTCATCGACTCCGGCGTTGCCGTCCTGTCCATGCACGCCCTGTGGGAGGCCACCAACAAGGCCGACATCTTCGAGGCCTACAAGGGCTACAAGGCGTTCATCACGCGCGCGTAGACCCCATAACCTCCACCCTCTTCGCCGCGGGCCGGGCTTTCTCCGACCCGCGGCTTTTTCGTCCGCGTCCATGCGCAGGCCGACCGCGCGCTTTGGGAAGTCGGCCTCCTTGCGGTAGGATATAAGGCGTTCATGCCCCTACGCGTTAAAGGACGGCACACCCTCGTGAGCAGCGCACAAGGCACTACAGGCCACTTGGTATCGGTTGCGGTGCCGGTGTACAACGTGGAGCACTACCTCGCACAGTGCCTCGATTCCATACGCTCTTCGCTCGGAAAGCAGCTGCAAGTCGTCATCGTCAACGATGGCTCCACCGATGGGAGCCTCGCCATTGCCGAGGCCTTCGCGCAACGCGCCGAAAGCGATCCGCACCTGCCCGATGTCTCCATCGTGACCAAGCCCAATGGCGGGTACGGCGCTGCAGTCAACAGGGGCTTCGATGAGTCCGATGGCATGTACGTCGGCATCGTCGAGCCCGACGACTACCTTGCCGGAGACCTCTTCGGCGAGCTCTACGCCATTGCCGAGGCGAGCGATATGCCCGACATCGTCAAATCAACCTATAAGCGCGTCTGGATGCCCGATACCCCGCAGCAGCGCATATGGGGCTCCCTGCTGCGTCACCGCGGCGTGCGCACCTGGAGGCGGGGCTGCACCAACCTGGGAGAATCTCCCCTGCTTGTCCGCTGGCACCCTTCGGTGTGGTCGGCGATCTACCGTCGTGACTTCCTCACGTCGACGGGCACGCGATTCATCGAGGCGCCGGGCGCGGGATGGGTGGACAACCCCTTCGTAATGCGAGCCATGTGCCAGGCGGACCGCATAGCGTTCACCGACGATGCGTGGTATTGCTATCGCGAGGATCGGCCGGGGTCGAGCAGCGTCACCAAGGCGCCCACCCTCTCGCTCACACGCTGGCTGCAAATGGCGGAGGAGGTCGCTCAGAGCCGCTGGGCGACGGACGAAGGTGTCCTCACCTCACTTGCGAGCATCGGTTTTCGCTACGCGTCGCATCTGTGGAATACTCCCGAGGCGCGCGATCCCGAGGTTACCAAGCTCCTCGAGTGCGTGCTCGGCGCCATACCCCTCGACATCGCGCTCTCACTCGACGATGTGTCGCCAGCGGCAAAGCAACGCTATCTCGATGCCACACATCAAAACGGAGACATTGGCAAAGCGATGACGTATCGCATGGCCATGATCCGCGAACTCTTGTATTCCTGGCGGGAGAACGGCATGTTCTTCGCCTGCGAGCGCGCCGGCCTCCATCGTCATCCAGCCAAGACCCAGCACATCTCCTAAGGAGCATCCGTGACCGCCGATTCATCCCCCGCCATCGCCACGAACGAGGCGAATCCCCTGGTATCTGTCATCATTCCCGCCTACAACGTCGAGGCGTACGTCGAGGCGGCCGTTCGCTCCGTCCTGGACCAGACCCTCACAGACATTGAGGTCATCGTCGTTGACGACGGATCGCACGACGAAACGGGGGCGATTCTCGATCGCATGGCCCTGCAGGACCCGCGCCTCACCGCCCTCCATGTCCCAAACGGCGGGGCCCCTACGGCGCGCAACCTCGCGATCGACCGGGCGCGCGGACGCTACCTCGTTTTCGTGGACGCCGACGACGAGTGCGCCCCCACCATGCTCGAGCACCTTGCCTCCATCATGGAGCGAGATCACTGCGATCTCGCGGTCTGCGGCTTCGAAATCGTCACTACCACGGGATACGGCAATGGCGATGACTCCGGTGACGATACCTATGTTGAGGTCAAGCAGGTTCCGGATGCGACTTATGCAACGGCGGAGGATTTCCATCGCGCCTCGCCCGCGCTGTTCGACAACAACATGTTCTATCCACCGTGGAATAAGATGTTCCTCGCCAGCCGCCTCAATGAGCTCGGCATCCGCTATCGCGACGTTTTTTGGGACGACTTCCCCTTTGTGCTTGATTACATCAGGGATGTCCAGAGCGTCAGCATGACGAGCGAGCCCCTGTACCGCTTCTTCCGTCGCCGCGCCGACTCGGAAACCGCCCGTTACCGCGACGGCGTGTTCGAGAAGCGCGAGACGGAAAACGACTGGATGCGTGAGCTGTACCGCCACTGGAACATGGAGGACGACGCAAACGCCGACGAGATGGTGAGCCGTCGGTACATCGAGCGTCTCGTCGGCTGCGTGGCCAACGAATGCTCCCCAAAGAACCCCAAGTCGTTCTCCCAAAAACGCGCGAAGGTCAAAGAGATGCTGAGCTCGCCGGCGGTGCGCCCCTCCCTTAGGGCGGCTCGACCCCGTAGTGCGAAGATGCGTGTCATGCTCATCCCCTATCGCATGAACAGCGCGACGCTCTGCCTGCTATCCGGCATGTTCATCGAATGGGTCCGCGGGACGGCGCCCACGCTGTTTGCCAAGCTCAAGGCCAACCGCTAGTCACATTCGACAACCTTCACAGGGTTTCCTCGTCTGTTAGGACTTTGCGTTGCTTTGCGCGACGGGGTGGTATTGCGCGCGCATGGGTACGAGAATCTCGTGAGCGATCACGAGAGGTGTACCCTATGACTTCAAACGATACAGAACAGACCACCCGCAGTCCGTATAGCGCGTACCTGGGCTCACCCGACACGCACATCGGGGCGACGCAGCCCATCGCGCTGCGCAAGGGGCTCCTCGACGGCATCTCTGTCGCGCAAATCATCGCCGCGGCGGCGGCCGCCGTGACCTCCATGCTCCTCTCATCAAAAATCGGCATCGCGGGGTCCGTCATCGGCGCAGCCGTGAGTTCCGTGGTGACCGTCGTGTGCTCCCAGCTCTATCGCAACGCACTCGACACGAGTGCGCGAAAGCTCAAGGCAAAACAAGCGATGCGAGCCTACCAAGCGCAAGAGCGCGTCCTCGATACGCTCGACGCCTACGGGACCAGCGCCGCCTCGTCAACGACGAACATGAGCCCCGAAGCGGCGCACGAAGACACCCGCACCCCGCATATCCGCATCGCGCCTACCAAGCTGCAGGCAAGGGCAGCCGCAGAGCGAAGCGCGTCCAAGCGAAAGGTGACCTTTGCATCAATTCTCATTGCCGTTCTGGCCGTCGTGATCAGCGCAGGCGCCGTCATGCTCGCCACCGCGGGAAAGGGCCTGGGCACGAAGACGCCATCCGTGTTCGGTGCCTCAACGTCCACCGATCAGCCGCCGACAAATCCCGCGGATGAAGTTGCCCCGACGACGCCTTCGACGTCAGCCCCGCAAGCAACGCAAGACGGCAACGACACGACAAATGGCAGCGCCACGTCCAGCACCGATGCCACATCGGGATCGGGCTCCACGTCGGGCACGGGAAGCACAGGCACTGGCGATTCGTCGAACTCCAATACAAACTCCGGTGGCTCAACGAGCTCGGACTCCAGTGACGGCAACACAGACGGGTCCTCATCTGATAGCTCAAATGGAGCAGGGACGCAGTCAACCGATAACGGCACCGAGGTGAACGCCGGCGCATGATGCTACCATGGTGAGCGCAATCGATTGAAAGAGGCCACCATGGCACGAGCGAAATCCTCCGCAAACCTAACTGCGAACAACCTTATATACCTGTATCGCCTTCTGTCCCAAGAACTCGGGTGTGGGAGGCAGACGTTTCTCCCCGCCGTGGAGGAGGCCCTCGCATCCGATCAGATGACCGCTGATGACTTGGGATTTGATTCGACGCGCGACTTACTCGAAGCGCTTGAGGTGTTCGTCAAGTTGACCATTTTCAAGGGTGGCAGAATCTACGCGACCATCATTGCCCAGCCCACATGGGACGAGGCGCTCGCCGCATTTGAGGCGACGGATGGCAAAAAGACTGCGGGAGAATCTTCCGGCAAACCGTGGAAACGCAAGAAGGCCGACAAGACGCTCAAGCCGGTGCGCCCCAAACGCGCAAAGCGCCCGGAGCCCGAACCGAAGCCCGTGCCCGCACAGGAGCCGGAGCTCGAGTGCGAATCGGCGCAGGCGGATGGCGAGCTGCCATCCGGTCTTCAGCCTGAACCCGCTTCAGCACCGGAGAGCGTTGCCGCCCCCGGACGCACCGCGCCGTCTTTCCATGACACGTCAAGCGGCTCGAGCGCGCCATCCGACTCCGGTGCGCCATCCGGCGCCGACGAGCCGTCCGGCGCGCCTGATGCGGACATACAGCCAGAGCAGCCAGTAATCCAAGAGGCAGTGGCACTGGATATCGACGAGACGTTCCCCAACGGCCCCAAACCCGCGATATCTCTCACCGTGGTCTACGACCCCTACAACGGGATCGACCGCGAGACGACCCTCCAGTCTCATCCCGTCGCGCCCGCGCCTTCCCCGGTGCGCACTGAGACGCCCGAAAGCACCGTTCCCGCACCTGCCGAGGACCCTGCGCAATTCGAGGCGTTGCCCGATGTCGTCGAAGCTCCGACGCAGCTGCCGTCCTCCTCTTCCGCACAATCAAGCGTCGCCGCCCCAGCAGAGCCCGAGATAGTGCTTGAGGCGACTCCGGAGATGAGAAATCCCGCGCCCTCGCCTGAGGTCCTCGCAAGCTACCCCACCAACCTCTCCAGCGAGGTGTATTTGCCCAGCGAACGCATCGCGGACCTTTGCGAGTTGCTCCCCTACGGCACCGATGTCTTCACGCTTCTCGCAGAGGACTATACGCGCGCCCGCACGCTCGAGCTCATAACGGGTACACGTGCCCGAGTCGTCTTCCCCTTGCGCATTCAGCATGCGAACAGTACCGAGCCCATCGAGGTCACGCTCAAAAAACGCTCGGGCCCTGGCTTGCAGTGGGAGCTATTCGTCGTCAAGTAGGCCAAGCAACGCAGAGACGCGCATGCACCCCCCCCTCCGAAAAATCGGGGGTGCCAGGAGACGGTACGGCGACACGACCCCGCTCCCAACGCACTGCGGGCAGAATGTCGAAAAAAACGCGATTGAAACGCGTCAATTTCGACATTCTGCCCGCTTTGTCAAAAGATCGCCGCGTGCCAAAGGGTGCGCCAAAAGGGGTACGCCCCCTTTTGGCACGCGGCGATGCAAGTCAGTTTAGTCGCGCGTGAGCTTGCGGTGGACGCGGTGCGGCTTGGCGGCGTCCTCACCCAGGCGGGCGACGCGGTTCTCCTGATACTGCTCGAAGTTGCCCTCGAACCAATACCAGTTGCCGGGGTTCTCGTCGGTACCCTCCCACGCGAGGATGTGCGTGGCGACGCGGTCCAAGAACATGCGGTCGTGGCTGATGACCACCGAGCAGCCGGGGAACTCGAGCAGCGCCGACTCGAGCGCGGAGAGGGTCTCCACGTCGAGGTCGTTGGTTGGCTCGTCGAGCAGCAGCAGGTTGCCGCCCTGCTTGAGGGTGAGCGCGAGGTTCAGGCGGTTGCGCTCGCCGCCGGAAAGCACACCGGCGCGCTTCTGCTGATCTTGGCCCTTGAAGCCGAAGCTCGCCACATAGGCGCGGCTCGGGACCTCGTTCTCGGCCACCTGCATGATGTCCAGACCGTCGGACACGACCTCCCACAGGGTCTTATCGGGGTCGATGCCGCCGCGCATCTGGTCGACGTAGGAGATCTTGACGGTCTCGCCGATCTCGAGACTACCGCTCGTGAGCGGCTCCAGGCCCACGATGGTCTTGAACAGCGTGGTCTTGCCGACGCCGTTGGGGCCGATCACGCCCACGATGCCGTTGCGCGGCAGGGTGAAGGAAAGATCGTCGATGAGGACGCGGCCGTCGAATTCCTTATGCAGGTGCTCGGCCACCAGGACCTTGGAGCCCAGGCGCGGGCCCACGGGGATGCGAATGTCGGTGTAGTCGACCTTCTGGCTGGCGCGGGCTTCGGCCTCCATCTCCTCGTAGCGAGCCAGACGCGCCTTGTTCTTTGCCTGACGGGCCTCGGGACGGAGCGGAGACCACGTCGAGCTCGGCCGCGATGCGCTTGGCGAGCCGCTCCTCGCGCTGGCCCTGCGCCGCGGCGCGAGCTGCCTTGGTCTCCAGGTAGGTGGAGTAGTTGCCCTTGTAGGGGTAGAGGTGCCCGCGGTCGACCTCGCAGATCCACTCGGCCACGTGGTCGAGGAAGTAGCGGTCATGCGTGACGGCGAGCACGGCGCCGGGGTAGTTCTTGAGGAAGTGCTCGAGCCACAGGATGGACTCGGCGTCGAGGTGGTTGGTGGGCTCGTCGAGCAGCAGCAGGTCGGGTGCCTCGAGCAGGAGCTTGCACAGGGCCACGCGGCGACGCTCGCCGCCGGAGAGGATGTTCACCGGCATGTCGGAATCGGGCAGCTGCAGCGCGTCCATGGCCTGGCCGAGCTTGGAATCGATATCCCAACCGTCTGCGGCGTCGATCTCGTCCTGCAGACGGCCCATCTCGGCCATCAGGGCGTCCATGTCGCAATCCGGGTCGCACATCTCGACCGAGATCTGGTTGAAGCGCTCGACCTTGGCGACCATGTCGGCGAAGGCGAGGCGGACGTTCTCGATGACGGTCTTGTCCTCGTCCAGCGGGGGCTCCTGCTGGAGGATGCCCACGGTGTAACCGGGCGTGAGCTTGGCGTCGCCGTTGGAAACCTCCTCGATGCCCGCCATGATCTTGAGCAACGTGGACTTGCCCATGCCGTTGGGACCCACGACGCCGATCTTGGCGCCCGGATAGAAGGACAGGGTCACGTCGTCGAGGATGACCTTGTCGCCATGCGCCTTGCGCGCCTGATACATCTGGTAGATGAACTCTGCCATGGACGGCTCCGTTTCCAAGGGTTTACGTGGTCTAACGTTCCCCATTGTCGCATGAAACCGAGAACTGCAGGAATTCTCGACGAATTGCGCAACCAATCCACCCCGACACATTACCTCGATTTAGGGACAGGCAGTTAATTGAGGTGTTAGCACACGCCTACAGTGCAGTAAAGGCTTGATCCAAGTCCCAGATGATGTCTTCGATGTCCTCCGTACCGATGGAAAGGCGAATGGTCGCGGGCGTGATGCCCTGGTCGGCGAGCTCCGCCTCGGTGAGCTGAGAGTGCGTGGTGGTGGCAGGGTGAATGACCAGGCTCTTCACGTCGGCGACATTGGCCAGCAGACTGAACACCTGCAGATGGTCAATGAACTTCCACGCGGCGTCTTGGCCGCCCTTGATCTCGAAGGTGAAGATCGATGCGCCCCCGCGCGGGAAATAGCGCTTGTAGAGCTCGTGGTCAGAGTGATCGGGCAGGCTCGGGTGATTCACCTTGGCCACGTACGGGCTGGAGGCGAGGTATTCAACCACGCGCTTCGTGTTCTCAACGTGACGGTCGAGGCGCAACGAAAGTGTCTCGACACCCTGCAGCAGAATCCACGCGTTGAAGGGTGAGATGCAGGGGCCCTCATCGCGCAAGAGGACGGCGCGTACGTACGTGGCAAAGGCAGCAGGGCCCGCCGCATCGGCGAACGCAACCCCGTGATAGCTCGGGTTGGCGGCGGCAATCTGCGGGAACTTACCGCCCACGGTCCAGTCGAAAGACCCGCCGTCGACGATGATGCCACCCAGGCTCGTCCCGTGACCGCCCAGGAACTTAGTCGCCGAATGCACCACGATATCGGCGCCGTGCTCGAGCGGACGGATGAGATAAGGCGTGCCGAACGTGTTGTCCACCACCACGGGCAACCCATGGGCATGGGCAAGCGCGGAGACGGCATCGATGTCGGGGATATCAGAGTTGGGGTTGCCAAGGGTCTCGAGATAGACGAGCGTAGTCTCAGGACGGATCGCCGCCTCGACCTCGGCCAGATCGTGGATATTCACGAACGTGGTCTCGACCCCAAAATCGGCGAGGGTGTGGGCCAACAGGTTGTATGTGCCGCCGTAGATGGTCTTCTGGGCAACCACGTGAGCCCCGGCGCGAGCAAGCGCTTGGACGGTGAGGGTGATCGCTGCCGCGCCCGACGCAACCGCAAGCGCCGCCACTCCACCTTCGAGTGCGGCGATGCGATCCTCCAGTACACCCTGGGTGGAGTTGGTCAGGCGCCCGTAGATGTTGCCGGCGTCGGCCAGCCCAAAGCGGTCGGCGGCATGCTGGGAATTGCGGAACACGTAACTCGTCGTTTGATAAATTGGGACGGCGCGGGCGTCGGTCGCGGGGTCGGGACTCTCCTGTCCGACATGCAATTGCAGGGTGTCGAAGCCAAACTCGTGGTCGGGGTTCTTAGTAAAACGACTCATAACGTGCTCCTTGGGTTCTCGGCGAAAAACTACTCCTCGCAATCCCACTCACAGGTGCGACATTGCTTCCCGTTTTTCCTATCTAATGGATGGGTTGCTGAATGCATCCTAGTGAGGTGCAGGACGGCCGTCAACCTGACCAAGCGTTCGTTTCGGTCGCATTTCCGTTTCGCTTCACCATGGTTTCAAGCTGTGGTCGTTCAAGCGCATGGGCCTCGAACGGCAGGTTGCGTGCGTCGCCGCATCAAAGAGCAACGGCGGCCTTGGAGCCGCAGCCCGCACGCGCTCCGGCGCCTCGCTGCGTGCGAGCGCCTCATATACGACCCGCCATCTCCTCGCTTCGACATTGCACCAAGCCGTGCGCGTCACGCTACAATATGAGGTCACCACGCATGCCTGCAATCTCCCAAGGAGCCCCGATGGAAACCATGAAGGACCGCCTGCGTATCATACTCGGCGATGAACGCCTCGCTCGCCTTGAAGGCGCCTGCGTCCTCGTGTTCGGCTGCGGTGGCGTTGGGTCGAGCTGCGTTGAGGCGCTCGCGCGCGGAGGTGTGGGTACCCTCCTCATCGTCGACAAGGATGTGGTCGCGCCCTCCAACATCAACCGTCAGGCCATTGCCTTCGAGAGTACGGTTGGTCAGCGCAAGGTCGACGTCATGGCCGCCATGATCGCAGATATCAGCCCGTCCTGCCGCGTCTTTGCCCATGACGCTTTCGTCCTTGCGGAGAACCTCGAAGACCTCTACGACATCTGCCTTACAGAGGCAGATGGGCATATTGACTACGTGGTCGATGCCATCGACACGGTGTCCACCAAGCTCGCCCTCGCCGCTCTCGCGCAAACGCGAGGCTTTGAACTCATCAGCTCCATGGGGGGCGCCAAGAAGATTCACCCCGAATGCCTGCGCATCGCCGACGTGCACAAGACGGTCAACTGCTCGCTGGCGCGCATCATGCGCAAGGAGTGCCGCAAGCGCGGCATCCGTCACCTGCGCGTGCTCTATTCCTGCGAAGAGCCGGTGCGCATCGCCGCCGCGCCCGGCGCCGCGCGCTCGGAGCGCACCGACTTGGGCACCGCGAGCTTCATGCCTCCCATCATGGGCCAAATGATTGCCGGCGAGGTCCTACGACATATTTCGGGTCTTGGCGCGGGCGACGACGTCTCCGCCGCGCTCGCCATGCATGACGCTGCGCAAAATGGCCGACTTGCTGGCAAACGGGGCGGACGCGCATGAGTGCGCGCGTACCGACTGAGTGTACACCGTGCTCGAAAAGGGTAGAAATGTCGAAAACTGAGCCCGATTCGGAGCGTTTTTTCGACAAAACCACCCTTTACGCAGGCTCGAACGGCCGTGAACATCGCCCCTGGAACCTCGTGGACATGCACTGCCACTTGGACCGCATGGCAAACGGCGCCGAGGTGGCATCCGAGCTCGAAAGCATGGGCATCGCCGCGTTCTGCACGACCGTAACGCCCGCAGATACGCTCGCCGCCCGAGAACAGTTCGCGCCGCGCCACAATATCCGCGTTGGCGCAGGTCTGCACCCCTGGTGGGTCGACGAAGACCCCTTGATGGTCGAGCAGGCCGCAACTCTTGTCGCGGGCGATACATTCATCGGAGAGATCGGCCTTGACTTCTCCCCTTCCCATATAGGCACGCGCGCAGCCCAGCTCGCCGCCTTCGAACGCATCCTAGATGCATGCGGCGAAAGCCCGCTTGCAGGGCGCGTCGTGTCCATTCATGCCGTACGAGCGGCCTCCGAAGCCCTCGACGTCCTTGAACGTCACAACTTTCCCCGCCTTGCCACCTGCATCTTCCATTGGTTCTCGGGAACCTCTGAGGACTTCATGCGCCTCCGCAAGCTCGGTTGCCACATCTCCGTCAACGAACGCATGCTCGCCACCAAGCGCGGACGGGAATACGCCCGGCAGATGCCCCTCGGTCGACTGCACCTGGAGACGGACGCCCCGGCGCAGCCTGGATCCCCCTACTCCGCCGAGGAGCTCGAGTCCTCGCTGAACCGTACGCTTAACGCCCTCGCGCGCATTCGAGGCATCGAGCAGGGCGAACTCGCCGCGTACATGGCACAAACGAGCGCGGCGATTCTCGGAAAATAACGCCACCAAGATTTGACGCACGGCACTCGTTTGCCCGCGCATACTCGCGTAAGCGATCCAAATGACGTCAACGGGATCTGGCTCTCGGTGCTTGCCATACTTCGACGCGCAAAGCGAGGGAGCATTCGACAAGTTCGATATCGAGCAGGAGCTGAGCCATGTGATTTTGCGATTGTGGTCAAAATACCCAAATAGTGCGCAAATCAGAATGAATCTCTAGCCATGCATAACGACCCTCGTTCGCAATTCCTGCGGTTTTTCCGAGCGAACCGAACAATACCGCCGTCGCCACCCGCTATGCCAGCGATCTGATTTTTATGACCTGCACTTTTGATAATCCGTCCGCACGGTGCGGGCGCATTATTTAGGTATTTTGACCAATTGCGGAAACCCACACGATGGCCAGCCGCGGAGCACTGTTTTTCTATGCGATAATATCGCGATAATTGCTTGTTTTATACATATCGAAACGACGAGAGGCTGCCAGCCCTCCAACCCTCCGCATGCGACGCATTTCCGCGCACGCTCTCATTCAACAAGCACACCGAGCAGATAGCGAAAATGGGGCACCCGCAGCATGGCGGGCACCCCAGAATTGACCATATGAAAGCCGCATTTCCCAATCTGCTGAGAGCCGGACTCGCAGCAGATGAACCCGCGGCAGCTAAGGCATGAGCAACCAGGTCCTTGGCAACTGATTTCTTAGTAGTCGAACTGGTGATAGTAACGACGGTACTTGAGGTTATGCTTGGTAACCAGCTCGTAGTTGCGGGCGAGGCGGTCGGTGGTGAGCACGGAGAGGATCCAGGGGGACACGATGACGCGGAAGTCGTCGTCCAGGCCGGGAATCGCGTACTCGGCGGTGTCGATGATGACGTAATCCTCGTCACCGGTCACGCCGCTGGTGAGGAAGGCGCGGACGCGCTCGTCGAGGGCGCGGCACTCGTCCTCGCCCATGAACAGGAACACGGGTACGCCGGGCTCGAGGAGCTCGAGGGTACCATGGAAGAAGTCATGCGAGGTGATGTGGCGGATGCGCTTCCACTGCATCTCCTCGAGCAGGCACATGGAGTAGAGGATGGTCTCGCCCCACAGCGCGCCGGAGCCGATGAACATGGTGTAGTCGGCCAGGGCGTACTTGCGGGCGAGCTCCTCGGCGCGGGGCTCGAAGCGCTTGCGGATGTCGAGCATGTCCTTCCAGATGTCCTTGGTCTGCTCGACGAACAGGTCGAACTTGGGGAAGCAGCCGCGACGGTTGAGGAGGCGCAGGCCGAAGCAGTCGGCGAGGTAGTAACCCTTCTCGCAGCCGCCGGCACCGTGGTCGGAGGCCATCATGACGCAGTTCTCGGCACCCACGGCCTGGCCGATCTTGCCCTCGGGGTTGGTCATGGCGTAGACGCGAACGCCCATCTCCTTCATCTTGCCGATGGCCTCGAGGACCTCGGGGGTAGTACCGGACTCGGAGGCGGTCAGCACGATGGAACGCTCGGTCATGCGCTTGTGGCCCATGACGTTCCACTCGGCGGCGTGGATGAGGTAGACCTCGAGGTCCTTGTCGCCGAACTTGTTCATGAGGTACTCGAGCTGCATGAACTCGTCCCAGGTGCCGCCGACGCCCATGAGGAACACGGCGTCGTAGCCCTCCTCGTGCACGCGGTCGGCCAGGGCGGTCATCTTCTTGCCGGCCTCGTAGACGTTCCTGCCGTCCTCGAGGTAGCCCTCCTGGTCGAAGTGCATGATCTCGATCTTCTCGGTCTCCTTCATTGCTGGCTCCCTTCGCCGCCGTGGCCTCTCATATCCAAGTTGAGAGTTTTTAATACCACTTGTTGAGTACATCTTAACGCTTTTTCATACCATTTTGGTGATGCCAGAAGGTTTCCCGCGAACGGTCACATCTTCTCCGTAAGCGGTTATTTCCCCTGAATCAGACAACGACGAACAGGTTGCGTGAGCACCTGTCCGCCGTCATTCGATGTCTATTAGTACTGATAGGTGTATCCACCCTGGTTTGCAGGCGTCAATGAATAGGCGTGCTCGATGGGCCTGCCATCGACATCGAAACTGACGCACTCGAGGGAAAGGGCGAGGCTTCCCGGCTCAACCTGAAGCAAGCCCGCATCGCGCGCGGACAAAGCGACCACGTCGAGCTTCTCCTGTGCAAGGGCAACGGGTCTACCGCACATTTCATACGTCTCATAAAGGCTGAACACCGATACATCGACATCTTCAATGCCCGGAAACAGCTTGACGGGGACGAGCGTCTGCTCGAGCGACACGGGCGTTCCGTCAGTGCTGTTGAGACGGCGGATGGAGTAGAGTTCATCGCCCTCATCGATATCGAAGAGATGGGCGTATAGCGGCCCGGCGGCACGCAGCGATTTGGAGAGCTGACGCACCGAGGCGACCTCGCGGGCCGCCCCCGCAGCGGACCTAAATCCGCTCACCCGCGAGCCGGAGTCCGCGCCGCCCTGGGCAACGAATGCCCCCTTACCCTGCACGCGGCGGATGAGCCCCCGCTCAACGAGACCGTCGATGGCATTGCGCACGGTCAGGCGCGTGGTCGAGAACGCAGCGGCGAGCTCGTGCTCCGAGGGGATGGCCGACCCCGGCGCATAGGCCCCCTCGGCGATGCGGTGCTCGATGGCATGGCGAATCTGCACGTATCGGGGTTCGCCGGCATGACGCGAAACACATGGAGCCCCGAGGGCGGTCACCTCCAGGTCATGGCGGCGGAAGTCTCGTACGCCGGCTTCGTCTCGCACCACCGCGTTGTGACCTACCACGTGAGCCATGTGCTCGACACCCCCTCGGGAACCTCGCCGTTCTTGCAGCCGTTGCTCGCAAACCGATACCTGCTCGGTACGTAGACGGCCTTCAGATACTCCATGGGCACGCCGGCGGCAGTTCGCTCGAGCGCCTGCACGAAAAAGACCGGCTCACCTTCGTCGATCAGCAGGCTCTCCGCCTCCTGGGAAGTCGCGCGGGCGATGGAGACGCGCTCCGTACCGTGCCCGACGCGGATCCCGTGCTCATGGGCCAGCACGTCGTAGAGGCTCTCGCGCGAGAAGTCGTGCCCCTCGATACCGGGGCACAGCGCGTAGTTGATATAAGAGGTCTCCACGGCGACGGGAACGTCGTCGGCGAAGCGGACGCGGCGGACCTCGAACACGCGCGAACCGACGGCAAGATCGAACTTGGCCGCAAGCACCTCATCGGCATCCACAACGCGGGCGTCGAGAAGGCGGGCGCCGGGCTCACGACCCACGCGGCGGACGGCATCGGAAAAGTTCCGGGTTTCCTGGAAGATGTTGATGGGCTTAGGCGGCAACACGTACGTGCCCGACCCCTGCCTGCTCTCGAGCACGTGCATCGAGATGAGTTGGGTGATTGCCGCACGAAGCGCCGTGCGCGAGACACCGAGGCGCTCGGAAAGCACACGCTCAGAGGGCAACTTGTCCCCTCCGGTCAGGCCGGCGTTGTGGATATACCACCGGATGCCCTCCTGGGCTCGGTCTTTGGGCGGGATGCCCATAGGCTCATCTGCCACGCCGTCACTTCCTCTCAAACACGACCACGCGCGCGGGGCAACCGCAGCCTCTATCGACCGAGCGGCATAACGACCTCGAGCAGGTCGGGAATCGAATCGATAGTATAGTCGGCCGCCTCCTGGGAGAAGCCGAAGCGGTCCTCGCGCTTGGCGACCACGGTGAGGCCGGCCGCCTTGCCCGCGGTGATGCCGGGGACGGAATCCTCCACGCAACAGCACTCGTCCGCAATGAGGCCAAGGCTCTCGAGCGTGTGCAGGTAGATCTCGGGATTGGGCTTGCTTTGGTGGAACTGTTCGCCACTCGTGACCAGCTCGAACGCATCGGCGAGGCCACATGCGGCGAGGACCTCGCGGATGTTGCCCATGGGCGAGGATGAGGCGAGCGCGACGCGGACGCCGCGGCGCTTGAGCTCGTCGACGGTCTCGACCACCCCGGGGTTGAGCAGGGACGCGAAATCCGGATAATGCGCGGATTCCCAGGCGTTATAGCGCTCGAGCCCCTCGTCCTCCGTGATCTGCTCGCCGCCCAGCGCGTACCACGCTACCAGGTTGCGCTTGAAGTCCTTGAAGGACGCGCCCACCGCGGAGCACAACGACTCGCGGGGCACATCGATGCCGGCGGCGTCGAACATCCCGGCGAGCGTGTCGAAATAGAACTTCTCGGTATCGACGATCACGCCGTCCATGTCGAAGATGACGGCCTTGAAGGGAAAGGCGGGCTGGGTCATGAGCGGGGTCTCCTGTCCGGTTAGTGAAATCGGCACGCGCCCAAGCATCCTCCCCGCCCGGGGCGCAGGTGGATGCGCGCGTGCCGCTCTGCATGATTGTAGGGGTTATTTCGGCTCTCCGCCGAAAATCAGTCATCGCCGTCGTAGTTCACGAAGTTCTCGGTTTTCGCCGCGGCGATCGCCTTGAACCGCTTGAGCAGGGGATGCTGCTTCGAGCTGCCGAGCGCGCTGCTTGCCAGATGGCTCACCAGCTGCACGAACGGCAGGTAGGCGAAGGAGGCGAGGTCGGCAGCGGGAAGTTCGGGGGCCACAAGGACGTTCGGGTCGCCGGCGAGCTCCGCAGTCGAGGCGGGCTCGGCTGCCTGTGCACTCGTCACCAGGAACGCGGCGTCGCTCACCTCGCGGGCCGCGCGGTAGATCAAGCGGCAGCGCTCACGAGCGGCATCCGGCGCATCGAAGAAGAACATAGTATACGCGGGCGTGATCTGCAGGTTGGGCCCATGGATGAACTCCTCCACCTCGTAGGCGGGGCTCGGGACGTGCACCGTCTCGCCGATTTTGAGCGCCCCCTCGAGGGCGACGCCGCGGGCTCCGTCGGCGGCGATGCTGTAGCTCAGACGCATCGATGTCAGCGCCTTCTCGTGGGCGCGGTAGAACTCGTAGGTCGAGGCGCGCACCGCGTCCAGGACCTCCACCGCCGCCGCGAGGTCGGCCATACGCTCGGGGCGCCCGCCCAGGCGGGCGGCGAACATCATGAGAAACAGCGCGAGCGTCGTCACGCCCTTCGTCACGTAGCCCACGAGCTCGGTGCCCGCCCCCCAATCGACCATGACGTCGGCATGGTCGCGGGCGTCAGCCCCCACGTTGCCGGTCAGACACACGGCGCGGGCCCCCTGGGCACGGATGACGTCGAGTGCCTCCAGCGCGTTGGTCGACAGGCCGCTTTGGGTCACGACCGCCACGAGCTCGCCCTCGCGGACCTCGGGCTCGTAATAGGTGAACCGGTGCGGCGTCACGACATCGATCTGGACGCCAGGAAGGCACGACGCCATGAACGGCAGTGCGCACTGGCAGGCGTTGAACGACGAGCCAGATGCCACCAGGCGGATCCTTGCAGGGACGCGGCCGCCGCAGCAGACGACGAGCGGATCCGTGAGCTCATCGACGCGGTCGAGGTTCTCGCGCGCCACGCGCGGGGACTCGTCGACGTAATCCCCCATCGTCCATACGCGCTCTTCCAACGTGTCCATATGTCCCCTCCTTGAAATTAGGGAAGCGGGGCGCCGCACGCAGGCGCAACGCCCACGGTGCGACGCCCCGCTCCAAATGTTGATGGGGTGCGGCTCCCTATCCGTGCGAGCCGCCCTTCCGCCGCCGTGCGGCGCCCCATTCGGGCGATACCTCGATCGGTCGCGACCTACACGCCCAGGATGCCGAAGAACGAGCCGACGAGGCCGACGACCACGAGCGCCACGAGCAGGGTGGTGGTCTTGACGTTCTTCTTGCTCACAAGCCAGTACATCAGCAGCGTGAAGGCGAGCGGGAGCAGGCCGGGCATGATCGTGTTGCAGATGTCGCCCAGCGTGGTCGCGGTCTCGCCGGAGCCGATCACGAGCGGCACGTTGATACCAACGTTCTCGGCGGTCATGCCTCCGATGACCATGAGGCCCAGGACGGAGGCGCCGTAGGTGAGGACCTCCATGAGGCCGCTCTCCTGCACCTTGGCGAGGAAGCCGCTACCCAGCTTGTAGCCGGCGTGCATGAGGTAGAAGCGCAGGCCCTGAGCGGGGATGTTGAAGAGCAGCAGGAACAGGATGGGTCCCAGGATGTTGCCCTGGGCGGCGAGGCTCACGCCGACGCCGGTGGCGATGATGCGCAGCGTACCCCAGATGAAGGAGTCGCCGATGCCCGCCAAGGGGCCCATGAGGGAGACCTTGACGTTGTTGATGGACTCGGTCTCGAACTCGGGGTCGTTGGCGTTTTGCTCCTCCATGGCGGCGGTGATGCCCAGGATGAGCGTGGACATGTGCGGCGTCGTGTTGAAGAACTCGAGGTGACGCTGCATGGCCTCGGTCTGATCATCCTTGTTGGGATACAGCTTCTTGATGATCGGGAGCATCGAGTAGCAGAACGCCATGTTCATCTGCCGCTCGTAGTTCCAGTCCCACTCCATGCCGAGCGAGCGGATGGCGACCCTGTTGAGGTCCTTTTTGGTGAGCTTGCGCTCGTCTGCGGTCCGGACCGCGGCGTCGTTAGAAGTCGTCGTCATCGTCCATACCTCCTTCGGTGGCAAGTGCGGGACGGGCGTTCAGCTTCTGCTGGATCTGGGCGAGCACGACGGCCACGACCGCGCCGAAGATGGCGATGCCGGTGGTCGGGATGCCAAGGTAGGTGGACAGCGCGAAGCCGGCGATGAAGAAGCAGACGACCGTCTTGTTCATGATCATCTTGAGCAGCAGCGCGAAGCCGATGGCGGGCAGCAGGCCCATGGTGATCTGCAGGCCGTTGGAGACCCACTCGGGGATCATGTCGAGCAGCGCCTGGACCGCGGGGCCGCCGGCGTAGAAGCCGATGGCGACGCACAGGCCGATGATAAGGTTGACGCCGAAGAAGCCACCCAAGAAGTGCATGCGGGCGACGCCGGCCATATCACCCTTGGCGGCGTAGTCGTCGGCCTTGTGGACGAACGGCGGGAGGATGAAGACCATGCCGACGTTCTTCACGATGAGGACGAGGGAGGCCACGGGGATGCCGATGGTGAGCGCGGTCTCGAGGCCGGAGCCGGTCGAGATGGTGAACGCGGTGCCGAGGACGGTACCGGAGATCATCTCGGGCGGGATGCTCGCGCCGATGGAGAACGAGCCCATGAAGGCGAGCTCCAGGGTGGCACCGAGCGTGACACCCGTGGGGATGTCACCCATGATGATGCCGGTGAGTGCTCCCATCACCAGCGGACGGGACAGGCAACTAGTACCGAGCAGGTACTCAGCGTTGCCGAGCATGGCGACGAGGCCCAGCAGGATGGCTTGGACGATCATCTGTGCTCCTTTCTGCATATCTCAAGAGGCGGCCCCTCGCCACCCCTTTGTGCATAAGCGAACCTGGCATTTCAGGCACAAACCTCCCCTACCCATGCGCCGATGGGCCTTGCATGCCAGGTGGTGGGAAGGTTTCAAAGCGGCGGCACCTCACGGCACGTCGCTCGAGGGTCTGCTACAGCGCGCGCTCCACCTTGACGGCGGCATCGTCGGGAACCATCTGGATCTCGACATCCACACCCTCGGAAACGAGCGCGTGAAGCGTCTCCTCCTCCGTCGGTGTGACGTTCATGGCCTTGGAGATGGCACGGGTCTCGGCGGTAGCCTTCGTGCCGCCGAGATTGAGCTGCTTGATGCCGCACTCACGGCAGAGGCGGGCGGCGTCTGCGATGGACTCGACGACGATGAAGAGCTTGTACTTGTCGGTCTTGCCGCTGTTGATGGCCGCGATGGAATCGTCGATCGTCTTGATGACGAGCTTGGTGTCGGCAGGCTTGGCGAGCTTGATGGCGCTCTTGCGCAGCGCATCGCCAGGCACGGAATCGTTGGCGACGAGGATGCAGTCGACATCCAGGGCGCTCTTCCACGAGACGGCCACCTGGCCGTGAAGCAGACGGTGATCGACGCGAAGCATCTTGATCATGTCGTTTTCCTTTCATCTGAGCCGCTCATGCGGCGTTGCCGATGTGGTGTGGATGGCGAAAGGGCCGCAACGAACCCTGCCCCCTATGGTTAGAAGTCCTCGTCCTCTTCCTCGTCGACGACCTCGCCGCCCATGCAGACGGTGACGCCCTCGCGGGCGGCCTCGAGCACGCGCTCGGCGGCGGCGGCATCGAGGCCGTCGCGGGCGGTAAGGGCGATCTCGAGCGCCATGCCCATGGTGAGGCCGGAGAAGATCACGACGTTGGGGAACTCGGTGAGGCGGAACAGGGCGTTGTGGACGCTACCACCCTTAATGTCGCACATGATGATGAACTGCTCGTCGGATGCAGAGATGCGCTCGCGGAGCTGCTCGTAGTAGTCATTGGGATTCTGGCCGAACTCGAGGCTGTAGGTCTCGATGCCGTCGGCTGCACCGCCGGCGACCATGTGGAGTGAATCGAGCATGCCGCGGGAGAGCCCGCCGTGCGTTGCGATGATGATTTGAGCCATGGTGCATTCCCCTCATCCAACTTATCTCGTCGATGCAAGACCTATTATAGGCAGGGCATAACCTGTCATATCCTGTTATAGGAAGCGTTCTGTAAACGGCCCGTTTTTCGCGGTGAGTGGTTTTTCTTAGTTCCAAGTTGTATATGACAGGTTAGTACAATCTGGTCTCCTTTCATTGAGAGAGACCATTTTCACCGCCAGCACTGAACCCGTCCTCTGGAATCAAAGGTGTTCACATACACGTAACGCCCCGACGGAAGAACACCATCGGGGCGTTAATTCACGTGAAAACCGGGGGCCGGTCGATATTGGCTGCACGGACGCGATGCGCCGTCAGGGCGATGCGCCGTCGGCCCCAATCCGGAGCCCCTCAGCACACATCAAATGCGGAAGGTATACCGTGTGCCCACGATGTGCTGCCTGCCAAGGTACATGGGCGACCCATCGGTATCGTAATAGCGGCCCTCAAGGCAGAAGAGTGGCTCGCCGACGGGAACATCGAGATACGGCGCAAGCTCGGCGGACGCCTTCTCAAGATCAAGGTCGCACGGCTCGGTGAGCATCGGCTCGCCATGGCCGTTGGACAGAATGATGTCGTAAAGTGAAGTGTCTTCAAAATCCGCACTGCGCAGGAACGCATAAGCTTCGGCGGGGAAGTAATTCTCCTCAACCATGATGGGTGTGCGATCCGCCGTCCGGATGCGCACAACCCTCAGCAGGCGTCCCTCGTTGCCAAAGCCAAAGAAGGCCCGGGCATCGTCGAGGCCCTCTACCTGCTCGATCGATATCAAATGCGCGCCGGCGCGTTGGTTGTTGCTCTCGCACGCCTCGGTGAAGCTTTGGACGTCATTGTTCTGGGTGAACTTGGCGCGGACCTTGGACGAGACGGATGTACCCGGGAGACGCTCGCTCACATAGGTGCCCTTGCCCGGACACTTGACGAGATATCCCTCGTTAACGAGTTCTTGCAGGGCGCGGCGAATGGTAATGCGGCTCACGCCATACAGGCCGTTGAGCTTGTCCTCGGAGGGAATCCTCTCTCCGGGAACGAAAGCGCCATCCACAATCTGGCCTTTGAGGAGCTCGCGCAGCTGAGCATAGAGAGGCGTCGAAGAACCATCGTCAAGCATCTTCGCCATATCGATCTCCTCCTGTATTGATACGTCTTAAGCCATCATATGAGACGGCACCACAATCGCCCCGGCGAGACGTCCTTAGCCCAAAAACTTGTCGAGCGCGAGCGCGATGCCGTCCTCGTTGTTGGAGGCGGTGACTTCATCGGCCGCAGCCTTGGCGGCATCGGTCGCATTGCCCATCGCCACGCCGATGCCCGCCCATTCGAGCATGGAGATGTCGTTCTGGGCGTCTCCGAACGCGATCACCTCGGACGCGTCGATGCCGATCTTGGGCAGCGAGCCGGCCAACGCATTGCCCTTGTTGATGCCAGGGGCCATGAACTCGAAGTAGAAGTCGGCCGTGAACATACCGGAAAGTGTGTCAGTGAAGGGCTCGTGCATCGCGCGCCAATGCGCCTGTAGGTACTCCGGCTCGGAGGCGCACAGGAGCTTATCCTGGGGGCGAGAGCACACTTCGAGCAGGTCGTCGACCTCGACGAGTTCGAGGTCACACATCCTGCGCTCGTAGTCGACGATGTCAAAGGGAGCGTCCCGATACGTGATGGTGTGCCTGCAACCGCGCTCCACGTACAGGTATTTACCTTCGGTGATCCAGGGGATGACGTCGAAGTCGCGCATGTGTCCAACGAGCGCGCGCAGAGCGCGTTCCTCCATGGGCTGATCGAAGAGCACCTCGTCGGTCTGGGCGTCGATCACGCGCGCACCGTTGAAGGCGACGAGCAGGCCGCCATTGTCTTGAAGCTCGAGCTCGGCGGCAATGGCGCGGAGGCCCTGCACCGGACGCCCAGAAGAAAGGATGAGCCGGATACCCGAACGTTGAGCGGCGAGCAGCGCCTCCTTGGTACGGGGGGTGACAACCTTCGCATCGTTGGTGAGCGTGCCGTCGATGTCGAGCGCAATTGCCTTAATGGACATTCAAGATCCTTTCGAGTGGAGGTTTTCCAAGCGAACATGATACCCCTGTGTGAGAGACAGGGGATGTTGACTCCACGAGGAACACTCCTCGAAACGCAAAGAGGGCGAGCCCGGATGGACTCGCCCTCTATAGGTGTAGCCATATCAACCTATGCGAGGCGACACCGAATTCTTGAATCGGCAAAGACTCCGTTACTTGCGCGTGGCGCGGTAGAACTCGATGAGGGCCTTCGTGGAGGCGTCCTGAGCCGCCAGCACCTCGTCGTCGTGGAAGGCGGGCGTGATCTGCTTGGCCAGCTGCTTGCCCAGCTCGACGCCCCACTGGTCGTAGGAGTCGATGCCCCACACAGTGCCCTCGACAAAGGTGATGTGCTCGTACAGCGCGATGAGCTCGCCGAGTGCGAACGGAGTGAGGGTGTCGCCGAAGATCGAGGTCGTCGGACGGTTACCGGTGAACACGCGAGCGGGGACGATCTCCTCGGGCGTGCCCTCGGCACGGACCTCGTCGGCGGTCTTGCCGAAGGCGAGCGCCTTGGTCTGGGCGAGGAAGTTGCCCAAGAACAGCTCATGGACGTCCTGGCCGTTGTCCTGGGCCGGGTTATGCGTGTTGGCGAATGCGATGAAGTCGGCGGGGACCATCACGTTGCCCTGATGGATCAGCTGATAGAACGCGTGCTGGCCGTTGGTGCCGGGCTCGCCCCAGAAGACCTCACCGGTGTGGCAGGTGACTGCGCTGCCGTCCCAACGGACCTGCTTGCCGTTGGACTCCATGGTGAGCTGCTGCAGGTATGCCGGGAAACGATGCAGGTACTGGGTGTAGGGCAGCACGGCATGCGTGTCGGCGCCGAAGAAGTTGACGTACCACACGTTCATGAGACCCATGAGCGCGACGACGTTCTCCTCGAGCGGCGTGTTCTCAAAGTACTCGTCGATGGCGCGGAAGCCGGTGAGGAACTGCTGGAAGCGCTCGGGACCGAGGACGACGATGAGGGACAGGCCCACGGCGGAGTCGACGGAGTAGCGGCCACCGACCCAGTTCCAGAAGCCGAAGGCGTTCTCGGGGTCGATGCCGAAGTCGGCGACGAGGTCGAGGGCGGTGGAGACGGCCACGAAGTGCTTCGCGATGGCCTCGGCGTCCTGCTCGGGCGTGCCGTCGATGGCACCGGCCGCGCGGAGCTGCTCGAGCATCCAGGCCTTGACCTCACGGGCGTTGGTGAGGGTCTCGAGCGTGGTGAACGTCTTGGAGACGATGATGACGAGCGTGGTCTCGGGATCGAGGCCCTTCACTTTCTCGGACATGTCGTTGGGGTCGATGTTGGAGATGTAGCGGCAGTCGATCCCAGCGTCGGCGTAGGGGCGCAGGGCCTCATAGGCCATGACGGGGCCAAGGTCCGAACCGCCGATGCCGATGGAGACCAGATGCTCGATCTTCTTGCCGGAGACACCGGTCCACTCGCCGGAGCGGACGCGCTCGGCGAAGGCGTACATGCGGTCCAGCACCTCGTGCACGTCGGCCACGACGTCTTGGCCGTCGACGATGAGCTCGCCCTTCTGCTCGGCGGGACGACGCAGGGCGGTGTGGAGCACGGCGCGGTCCTCGGTGGTGTTGATGTGCACGCCGGAGAACATGGCGTCGCGACGCTCTTCCACCCCGCACGCGCGTCCAAGATCGGCGAGGAGCTTGACCGTCTCATCGGTGATCAAGTTCTTGGACAGGTCAAAGTGCAGGTCACCGGCCTTGAACGTAAGCTTACCAACGCGCTCGGGGTCCGCGGCGAACCAGTCCTTCAGGCTGATGCCCTTGGCCTGGAGCTCGTCGTAGTGAGCTTGAAGCGCCTTCCAAGCGGGGGTCTGCGTGGCGTCGATAGGAGCCGAAACGGTCATGTGCTTCCTCCTCGGTGGTCGTATGCACGGATAGTCCTATCTTAGCACCCCGAGCATCGGCGGGGACTTGAGCTATGCGCTCTTAAAGAAGGCCAAGGCAATGGCACCCGGCCCGACATGCGTGCCAATGGTGGCACCCACCATAAGGACAGGGATGTCCTCCTCGGCGATCCTGTCCTCCCACACCGAGCGACAGTCGTCGAGGTACTTGCGCAGAAGCTTGTCGGAAAGGCCCGAATAGCCGAGCATCACGGGCATGGAGAAATCGATGCCACCGGCGGCCTTGACCTGTTGGCGCAGCAGGTTGCGCCCGTTCTTGGACCCGCGCGCCTTACCGAGCACCGCCACCTCTCCGTTGTCGATGGTGATAACCGGCTTGATGGAGAGCAGCTCGCCCACCGTGCCCGCCGCCGCCGAGATGCGGCCACCGCGCTTGAGGTACTCGAGGGTGTCGAGCAGGCCGACCACGACCACGCGATCGACGACGGCCTCGACGGCGCCGGCGATCTCGGCAGCCGACTTGCCCTCGTCCAACAAGCGCAGAGCGTAGTCGACGAGGATGTGCTCGCCCACGGTGACGCTCTTGGTATCGACCACGTGGACCTCGGTGGCGTCGCTCGCCTCGGCGGCGGCGGTGCAGGCGGACTGGTGTGTACCGGAGAGCTTGGCGGACAGGGCAAGGATCACGACGTCCTCCCCCGCGGCCTGGGCGCGCTCAATGGCCTGGGAGAACGCGTAGGGGTTGACTTGGCCGGTAGTGGGAAACTCATCGCCCTCGACGAGGAGTTCGTAGAAACGCTCGCGCGAGAGCTCGACATCGGCCTGGTACGTGGTGGTACCGAACCCCACGGAAAGAGGCAGGACGTCGAGCTGGGGATGATCGCCCTGAAGGCAATCGGAACCGGAGTCGGTGATGATGCGAACGGACATAATGGACCCCTTCAGATTAGATAATGGACATAACCCGCAGTAGTGTACTGCTAAATCAAGCCATCATCAGGTCATCACATGTTCGAAACAGCCCCTTGTGGATAGACCCCCGCTACTCCCGCGCGAAGAACGCGACCGCGATGCCTCCCGGCCCCACAGACAGTGATTCACCCACCGCCCCGGCCATCGCCGAGACGTATGCGAGCGGCATCCTAGCGGCAGAGTGCTAGACGGCGGAAGCCGGTTCGAGATCGGCCTCGGGATCTACCTCCACCAACTTAAGCGTATTGGAAAAGCGACCATCAACGCCAATCACGTCACGCAGGAGGTGCAGATAGTAACTGCCCGCTTCCTCGCCCTGCGCACCAACGTCCCGAGGCTCCCCCAAGTCATCTTGGATCGACTGGCCGACAGGGGCGCAGTCGTACAGGCGCGCCTGCCCCACAGGGCACCAGATGCCGTCCACGCACGCGATGCGCTCGGCGATGGTGCCCTCGCGCCAACGCTCGGTCGAGCAGATCACCGGATCGAGGACCTCGTAGGCACTTCCCGTCCAAACATCCACCAGCCGTACGCGAGACGCCGCCACATCCTTTTCGACAATCGAGAAACGCGAGAAGAACTGGGTGCGCTCGACCTGTCTCATACGATCGAGCGAATCCTCGGGAAGGGTGCGGGCGGACTGCTCGATATAGAGCTGCAGCGGCGTGCGCCCGTCAATGAGGGGGCGCTCGAACAAGGCCCATTCGGTGAAGTAGATGTTCGTCATGGCGAGGTATCGGGGCAAGGGGCTCCTCATGCGCATCGCAAAGGGATGCACGTATTCCTCGAACTCCGACGAGGCGGCGTCGATCCAGCGCGCCTTGCGCGCGCCCCAGTACTCGGCAAAATCAAGGATGTCCCGGTCGACGGCGGATAGTTGATACATGGTGCCCCCCTTACGGCTCGGCGATGCCCGTACACCCCTAGGCTATGGCGCGAGAGGGCGTCACCGGCGTGCAGCGGCAAATCGGAGGCATGCCGCCTGTACAGATTGGGCACGCTCCCAGACCATGTCCCGACACGAATCCGACCAGAGTCCGACAACGCCCTGTTGCAGCGCGAGGGGCGCACCAGCTCGATAACGAAGCCGGCGCGCCCCTCCACAGAACTTGCGTATCACGCCCGTGAAGGACGTGTGAAATCGCGCAATAGGGTTATCGGCGACCACCGCGGTCCCCCGGGCGGCGACCGGTGCGCGAAGCCGAGCCCCCGCGGTCGACGCGGCCGCCGTGGGGATTGGATGCCTTGCGGGCGCCTCGGCCGCCGCGACCACGACGCTCGCTGGGCTCATCGTAATTGCGCCACGCCTCGCGCCCGCCTGATGAGGTGGAACGACGATTCGCGCCAGTGCGCGAGGGGCGGGAGGCGGTACGCGCCTCGGAAGCGGTCAACAGCTCGACGGAAGCGTCGCCCTCGTCCGCACGCACCCGGGTCTTACCGCTGCGCTTCCTCCGGGAGGGCTTGGCCTTGGCCTCGTCCTCAGCACGTCGAGATGCACCCGCGCGGGTATCGGAAGACACCTTGCCATGGGCCTCCCCATTCGAGCCAGAGCGGGAACCGCCTCGGGACTCGGCTCGCGAACCGGCGCCCGCCTTGGCCTTCGCTTTGCGGCGGCGTTTCTTCTCCTTCTTGCCCGCGGGTGCCTTGGCGGGCACGCGGTTGGGGTCGACCTCGGGCGCGGACGCTCCGAGTTCGAAGCCGTCCGCATCGAAGAGCGCGGCGGTCTTGCCCATGACTGCCTCGATGTCGTAGAACTCGGCGACATCATCGGGGGTCACGAATGTCAGGGACCAGCCCTCCTCACCCGCGCGGCCCGTGCGGCCGATGCGATGGATGTAATCCACCGGGTCGGTGGGGACGTCGAAGTTCACCACGTAGCGCACATCTGAGATGTCGATGCCACGGGCGAGGACGTCGGTGGCCACGAGCACGTCGCACTCCCCGGCGCGGAACGCCTTGAGGGCCCGCTCGCGCTGGGCCTGACTGCGGTCGCCGTGAATGGCAGCGCAGGTGATGCCCGCACGCGCAAGACGGCGGCTGCAAGCATCGGCGCGGTGCTTGGTGCGGCAGAACACGATGACGCGGCTCGCCCCCTCGCGCTTGAGTACACGGGCGAGCAAGGCGTTCTTCGCTTCGAGGGAAACCGGGAGCACGTACTGCTCAACCGTTTCCGCCGTCGAGGTCACCGGGGCGATCTCGACGCGGGCGGGATCGTGCACAAGGTCGGTGATCGAGCCAACTGCCGCATCGTCAAGCGTTGCGGAGAACAACAGGGTCTGGCGATCATCGCGCGTGTAGCCCACGATGCGGCGAACGGCGGGCAGAAAGCCCATGTCGAGCATGCGGTCCGCCTCGTCGAGCACGAGTACCTGCACCTGGTCGAGCATGCACGCGCCCTGGTCGATGAGGTCCTGTAGACGGCCCGGCGTGGCGATGAGGATGTCGCACCCGCGCTTGAGCTTGTCACGCTGCGGGTTGTAGCTCACTCCGCCCACAACGGTCACGCTGGTATGCCCGGTGTGGTGCGCAATGGAGCGGCACACGTCCTCGATCTGCTGGGCAAGTTCACGCGTGGGCGTGACCACGAGCATGAGCGGACCCTGGGGAGCGACCTTACCACGCGCGCGGGAACGGGGCACATGGGGCAGATTGTTCATGGTGGGCAGCAAAAACGCCGCGGTCTTGCCGGTGCCCGTCTGGGCAGCGGCAAGCACGTCCTCGCCATCGAGTGCGTGCGGGATCGAGGCAGCCTGCACGGGCGTCGGGGCGGCATAGCCCATATCGGCAACGGCGGAGAGGACCTGCTCGGACAGGCCAAGGTCGGCGAACGTGGTCTCGGGGCCGGCGTCTTGATCGGACGAGGAGGCGAGATTGGTTTCGCGTACCTCGACGGTCTCGATGGCGTCGTCCTTTTTCGTGTTCTTCTTAATAAACAGCGGCATGGGGGTGTGAATTTCCGTTTCCGCGCGGTGGGCCTCAACACAGCGGCGCCCGGCAACGGGGCGCGCTCGTCAAACCGTCCGCGCAAGGAGGTTCATATAACAAGCGATTGCGCGGGCCGGTCCGCGCGGTGGAGCACGTTCGCAACCGGCATATCCCTGCAGCCTCTCAGGCTATTGCGGGCGCATGCGTAACGCATGGAGCAGATTCCACCGCAGGCAAGTATACGGGCACCCGATGTGCAAAAAGGGGACTGTCCCTAAATTACACAACCCCACGTTACGCGTACCCATCCCCCCGGCGCACAGGCATCGCGAAAGTTAACTCTCGCGTCGATTTCCCCGCCCTTTCGAGCAAAATGCTCCGCGAGAGTTCACTTTCGCGGAGCACCCCACTCCAAGTTCCCGCAGACACAAGGGTCGGTCGCGATCGGCCCCGGGCTCGCCCGGGGTTCGCCTTGGAAGCAAATCGACATTCTAATCAAATACCCCCGGGGGGTGGGGTATACTCAACCGTGACATTGCTACGAAAGGAGCTACACATGGCTCAGGAGAAATTCGACGTCGGCGGCATGACGTGCGCGGCATGCCAGGCACACGTCGAGAAGGCCGTCTGCAAGTTGCACGGCGTGACCGACGTCGCCGTCAACTTGCTCTCGGGCAGCATGCAGGTCACCTTCGACGAAACGCTCCTCAGCGACGACGACATCTGCGACGCCGTCGACCGTGCGGGCTACTCGGCGGCGCCCGTAGGCGGAGCTGGCGCCGGCGCGGCAGGGGCAACCATGCCCGGTGTCAACGCGAACGCCGTCTCAGCACCCCTCGTCTCCCCCACCAAGAAGCTTGAGGCCGCCGCGCGTGCCATGCGCGGGCGCCTCATCACCTCGATCGTGTTCCTCATCCCCCTGTTCTACCTGGGCATGGGGCACATGCTCGGCTGGCCGCTGCCGGCATTTTTCGGCGCGCATGAGAACGTCATGAACCTCGCGCTCACCGAACTGCTGCTACTCGCACCCATCCTCTACGTCAACGATGCCTACTTCATCAACGGTTTCAAGTCGCTCGTTCATGGTGCTCCCACCATGGACGCACTCATCGCCATCGGCGCCACCGCCAGCGTAGGCTGGTCCATCTACGGAATCTACCGCATCGCGGCGGAACTCGCGGCGGGCGACCCCATGAGTGCCCACACCATCGGCATGGACAATCTCTACCTGGAAAGCGCGGGAACCATCCTCTCGCTGGTAACCATTGGCAAGTACCTCGAGGCCCGCAGCAAGTCAAAGACGGGTGGGGCCATCGAGGCGCTCATCGACCTCGCACCTAAGACCGCAACCATCGTGGACGAGCAAGGTGTCGAGACGGTGGTGAACGCGGACGACATCAAGCCCGGCCAGGTGATCTTAGTGCGTCCGGGTGAAACCGTCCCCGTGGACGGCGTGGTTCTCGAGGGCTCGTCCTCCATAGACGAGAGCGCCCTCACGGGCGAGTCCATCCCGGCGGAAAAGACACCCGGCGACACCGTGAGCGCCGCCACAGTCAATCGCACGGGATCCTTCGCCTTCCGCGCAACGCGCGTCGGAGCCGATACGAACCTCGCCCGCATCATCCGCCTCGTCGAGGAAGCCAACGCCACGAAGCCCCCCATCGCGCGCCTGGCAGACAAGGTCGCCGCCGTCTTCGTGCCGACAGTGCTCATCATCTCCGCAGCCACCTTCGCGATATGGCTCGTCACCACCGGCGGAAACGTCAATGAGGCACTCACCGCGGCAGTCGCCGTAGTGGTAATCAGCTGCCCCTGTGCGTTGGGACTCGCCACGCCCGTCGCCATCATGGTGGGCACCGGCAAGGGTGCCGAGATGGGTATCTTGTTCAAAAGCGCCGAGGCCCTCGAGACGCTGCATGACGTGAAAACAGTGGTGCTCGACAAGACCGGCACCATCACGCAGGGCAAACCCTCCGTAACCGACATCCTTCCCGCACAACGTGCGGACGGCACCGCCGCCATAACCGAGAAGGGACTCCTCAAACTCGCCGCCGCCCTCGAGCGCAGCAGTGAGCATCCGCTCGCCGAGGCGATCATGGCGTGCGCGGACGAGCGCGGCATCGTCGCGCGTTCGGTAAAAGCATTCCAAGCCATCCCCGGCCGCGGCGTGACTGCATTCGAGGGGGCCAACCGCATTGCTGCGGGCAACGCCACACTCATGGCAGATGAGGGCATCGACATCGACCGCGACGAACTCGAACGGTTCGCCCTTCAAGGAAAGACACCCCTTTTCTTCGCCAAGAACGGTGAGATCATGGGCATCATCGCCGTCGCCGACGAGGTCAAACCAACCAGCACGGACGCCATCGCGGCATTGAGGCATTTAGGAATCCAGTCCATCATGCTCACCGGCGACAACGAACTCACCGCGCGCGCCATCGCCGAGCGCGTGGGCGTTTCCAACGTCATCGCCGACGTCCTACCCGCCGACAAGGAGCGTGTGGTACGCGAGCTGCAGGCTGCCGGCCAGACGGTCGCCATGGTGGGCGACGGCATCAACGACTCCCCTGCCCTCGCCCGCGCCGATGTGGGCCTCGCCATCGGAGCTGGCACCGACGTCGCCAAGGAGGGGGCGGACGTCGTGCTCATGAGAAGTGACCTCCTCGACGTCGCTCGCGCCATCGAGCTCTCCCGCGCCGTCATCCGCAACATCAAGCAGGACCTGTTCTGGGCGCTGTTCTACAATTCCCTGGGCATCCCGCTGGCTGCGGGTGTGTTCTATCCCATGCTCGGCTGGCAGCTCTCACCGATGTTCGGCGCAGCGGCGATGAGCCTGTCGAGCTTGTGCGTGGTGGGGAATGCCCTGCGCCTGCGCGGCTTCAAGCCCCGAACTTGACGCGCAAGCGGATTCCAGACCGTCAACTTGCCGCAAATCGGACGATTATGTAACGAATATCGAGACGCTCCGAGTAGAGAGGTCTGTTCATCGGAATAACCGCTGGTCACATGGTGGCGAAACCGCCCTATACTCGATGCATTCCGTTTTTCGTTACAAAATCGCCCGATTCGCGGCTTCCAACAAGGAAAGGAACGAACATGAACTACATCATCAAGACCGAAGGCCTCATGTGCGGCCATTGCGATGCCTCCGTCGAGACCGCCCTGCTCAACGTTGCGGGCGTGACGGACGCCGAGGCCGATCACGAGACGCAGACCGTCACCGTCGAATGCTCCGATGCCGTCTCGCCCGATCAGCTTACCGCCGCCGTCGAGGCTGCCGGTGAGAAATTCCACGCCCTGACCGTAGAGGAGGTGTAAGCGCGCCATGATGGCCGACCACGAGCGCACGCTGAGACTCCTCAAAACAGCGCGGGGGCAAATCGACGGCATCATCAAGATGGTCGAGGACGACCGCTACTGCGTTGACATCTCCACGCAACTCATGGCGACCCAGTCGCTCATCGGGCGCATCAATGCCGACGTCCTCAAGGCCCATATCGAAGGTTGCGTGCGCCGCGCGGCGACATGCGGAAGCGAGGCGGAGCAGGCCGAGAAACTCGCCGAAGTCGAGAGGATTATCGAAAAGCTCGCGAAATAGGATATTGAGCGGCACGAGCGGGCTATTATCGGGTACGGTAACGGCAATGGACACGCCGACGACACACCGCCGCACCGAGGAGCGCAGCACCGCCAAGGCAGCCCGCAACCAGGCGCACACGTAGGAACGGAAGGCACAGATGAACGACTTCATGAAAGACCGCTACGGCGTCGACGAGCTCACCGGGGTCCTGGGCGCGCTGGGGCTACTGCTCGCCCTCATCGGCACCATCGCCAAGTTCGACCCGCTCACGTGGCTGGCGCTCGCGAGCATCCTCGTCGCGCTCGCCCGCGCGTTCTCAAAGAACGAGGCGGCCCGCCGCAAGGAAAACGACGGTTTTCTCTCCCTCGCCTCGCGTGTGCCCGTCCTCGGCGATTACGTGAAGAGCGTCGGGGCAAGTCGTGCGGGTGCCAGGACATCCGCACGCAATGCCGCAAAACCCGCCGGAACCGACTTCAACCGTGCCAAGCGCACCGCCCAAAAGATGTGGAAAGAGCGCAAGACCTCGCACTTCCTCAAATGTCCCACCTGCGGTCAGATCCTCTCCGTCCCCAAGGGTAAGGGCAAGATCCGCGTCACTTGCCCGCGCTGCCACTCCAAAATGGAAACCAAGTCCTAAGGCGCCCATGGCCGGCTTACTGAATAAACTACCGCTCGCCGAATGACGCGCAACCCTTGCCGACTCCATCACATGTCCGCACGGCGCATGGGGTATCAATAGGAGCGTTGGAACGGTAAAACGTTTTTCGGTGCGCAGATTCTCGCAAACGACAGGTGGCGCACGCGCTTGAGCGCGCGGCATCGAGACGGCACATCGAATGACCGCTGCCCCGCTCGTCCTTTAGGAGGATCGACATGTCTATTGATTCCGTCACCCAGGTGCTGGACCGCTACGGCGTCAACGCTGCCGAGGGCTCTGTCCATGTGGACATGGTCCCCGCCGAACTCGTCGAGCAGGCCCTCGCCCATCACGAGGGCAAGCTCGCCTCCAACGGATCCCTTGTGGTCGAAACCGGCAAGTACACCGGTCGCAGCCCCAAGGACCGTTTCGTGGTAGACACCCCCGACGTCCACGACACCATTGCCTGGGGCAACGTCAACGTTCCCATCTCCCAGAAAAGCTACGAGAAGGTACGCGACGGCGTCGCCGCCTACCTCTCCGAGCGCGACCTCTACGTGGTGCGCGGCCTCGCCGGCGCCGACCGCGGCCACGCCCGCAAGTTCATGGTCGCCTGCGAGCGCGCCAGCCAGGCCCTGTTCATCACCCAACTGCTCGTCCGCCCCACCGATGAGGAGCGCGCCGCCTACGGCGAGCCCGACTTCACCATCCTCGCCGCCCCCGGCTACAAGTGCGATCCTGCCATCGAGGGCCTGAACTCCGAGGCCGCCGTGCTCGTCAACTTCTCCGAGCGCACCGTGGTCGTCGCCGGCACCGAGTACTCCGGCGAAATCAAGAAGTCCGTCTTCTCCGTCATGAACTACCTCCTGCCCGTCGAGGACCACGTGCTGCCCATGCACTGCTCGGCCTCCATGGACCCCGCCACGCACGACACCGCCGTCTTCTTCGGCCTGTCCGGCACCGGCAAGACCACCCTGTCCGCCGACCCCAAGCGCCTGCTCATCGGTGACGACGAGCACGGCTGGGCCATGGGCGAGGGCATCTTCAACATCGAGGGCGGCTGCTATGCCAAGTGCGACGGCCTCACCGAGGAGCGCGAGCCCGAGATCTTCCGCGCCGTCAAGTTCGGCGCCCTGTGCGAGAACGTCATCCTCGACGAGCACCGCGACCCCGACTACGACGACGTCTCCCTCACGCAGAACACCCGCGTGGGCTACCCCGTCGAGCACATCCCCAACAGCTGCCTCGAGGGCGCGGGCGGCGAGCCCACCGCGGTGATCTTCCTCACCTGCGACGCCTTCGGCGTGCTGCCCCCCATCGCCCGCCTGTCCGCCGATGCGGCCATGTACCACTTCGTGAGCGGCTTCACCTCCAAGGTCGCCGGCACCGAGCTCGGCATCAAGGAGCCCGTGCCCACCTTCTCCGCCCTGTTCGGCGAGCCCTTCATGCCGCTTGACCCGATGGTCTACGCCGACATGCTCGGCGAGCGCATCGCCGAAGGCAAGACCCGCGTCTACCTGGTCAACACCGGCTGGGTCGAGGGCTCCTACGGCGTGGGTCACCGCATCCCGCTCGTCTACAACCGCATCAACGTCAACGCCGCGCTCGACGGCTCGCTCGAGGATGCCGAGTTCATCCACGACGAAGTCTTCAACCTGGACATCCCCACCACCTGCCCCGGCGTGCCGGACGACGTCATGGTCCCGTGGAAGTGCTGGGCCAGCAAGGAAGAGTACGACGCGACCGCCAAGAAGCTCGCCGGCATGTTCCAGGAGAACTTCGAGAAGAAGTACGCCCACCTGCCCGAGAACGTGAAGAACGCAGGCCCGCGCGCCTAAGGTCCCACGTCATAGCAAGCGAAAAGGAGCCCCGTGCACCCACCTGCACGGGGCTCCTTCTTCGCCGGCGACCTCACCGCTCAGGCTCCGGGGCATACTCCCTTCGACCGTGGTTCCGCTGCGCTCCACAAAACGGTCTACGGGAGAATGCCCCGGAGCCTGAGCTACGGCAACGCAGCCGCGAGGCACCGGAGGGTTTCCCCGCAGCGCGTTTTTGTGGAGCGAAGCGGAACCACGCGCGAAGGGAAAACCCGCAGGGCCTCGCGGCGACGGGATCAGCCGCACTTAGAGCAGCAGCGCCCCACCCAGGCCGAGGGCGGCCATCAACACCATGAACACGATGGCGATGGGCATCACGCGGGCAAGGAGCTTTCCCTCCACACCCACGGTCTTGACGGCAGCCAGGCCAATGGCGAGCGTCTGCGGCGAGATCATCTTGCCCGCGCCCACGCCGAGCGAGTTGAGCGCCACCATCCAGTAGGAGTCCATGCCGAGTGCCTCCGCAGCCTGCTGTTGCACCGAGCCGAACAACAGCCCCGAGCTCGTGCCAGACCCCGTGACGAACGCGCCTACCGCGCCGATGACCGGCGCCATCAACGGGAACAACGAGCCGGTGACCGCGATGCAAAACGACGACACGGCCGAAATCATGCCGGCGTATCCCATGACCTTCGCGCAGCCGAGTACGGCGAGCATGGTGATGACCGTGGGCATCATCTGCTTGACGGTGGCGGCAAGCACTTCGCCCATCACGCGCGGAGCCGCACCTTGGATGAGGCCGCCAATGAACGCGGCGATGAAGATCCAAACGCCGGGTGTGTTGATCCACGTGAACGTGACGGTCGAGGGATCGGAACCAGAGAAGATCGTGACCGAGCTCGAGAACTGGGCGAGCCACGCGTTCAGGGACGGCACGAGCTTCGAGGTCGCGAGCAGCAGCACGAAGATCAAGATAAAGCACGACCATGCACGCAGGGCACCTGCCAAGGTCGCCTTCTCGGTCGATGCGATCTCCATGCGATACTCGTCGCGTGCCGCGCCCGGACGGCGCGCCAACAACGCCGTGACGATAAGCGAGCACAGGGAGCCGACCACAACCGTGAGCTCAGGCCCCACGAACGCCGCGACCGCCAAGGACGGCAGCGCGTAGGCGACACCCGACGCCAGGGCGATATGCCAAACGCCGCCGAGACGCGTACCCACGCCGGCACCCGGCGCGCACTCCTCACCGGTCTCGGCGGCGAGGAACACGACGATGAACGGAACGATGACGAAAAATGGCGCAAGCTGAACCATCTCGGTAAAGGCAAGGCAAACCGGGTCGAGCCCCGTGAGGCCCGCGAGCGACACGGTGGGAACGCCCACGGAACCGAAGCAGGTGGGAACGCCATTGGCGACCAGGCAGATGAGAACTGCCTGCAACGCTGGGAAACCGAGTGCCGCGAGCATGCCCGCCGGAATCGCCACGGCGGTCCCGAATCCGCTCATGCCCTCCATGAAGCCACCAAAGCACCAAGCGACCAGCAATGCGAGAACGCGGCGATCGGTCGAGAGCGAGGTGATCATCGACCCGATCACGTCCATGGCCCCCGTGCGGACGCACAGGTTATAGGTAAAGACCGCCGCGATGATCACGAGCACGATAGGCCACAGCGCCATGAGAAAGCCCTCGAGACTCGCCGTGGCGACCTCGGGGATGGGCATGCCCCACCATGCAAGCGCGAGCACACAGGAAATGACGAACGATCCCGACGCCGCCTTCCACGCGGGAAGGCGAAGCGCCACGAGCGCGACGATCAACCAGACGATGGGCAAAAGGGCCAATATGAAGGGGATGGCAAGGTCGGCAATTGGCAAAACGGCTCCTAACGACATCCGATATCCGACAATGAGTCCAATGCGCGACGAGCCATACGCCTCGTGCTGAACAACCGCACCGCCGCGCGCCGGACCATAGTACCACTCACCCGCTCACCCCAACCGACGCCCCGTCGGGACGCACCGCCGTACGCTCCGGTCGACTCCGTCCGTATCGGGCCGCTTCCAAATCGTCCACGCCGCCCTTCGGAAAACAAAGGGGCTATACTTCCGAGCAACCCAACCGATTGGAATGCCCGTGCCTTCACATCCGCTCGACAACCTCCGTGTCAAAATCCGCGATCTCCACACGCGTCACGGAGATGGCAACCGCGCGTATATCGCAGGCGGACGACCCAGCAGCTCGCGCACGGAAGCCGCGGAACAACCCTCCCCGCGCGAACCTGGTCCACTCGCACGCCTGGCGAATGCCTGGTGGACGCGGCTTATCGAATCGATTTACGACGGTGGGCTCTCCGCACAGGAGGCAGAGTACGAAAGCGGCGAAACACGGCGCGACTACGTGTGGAACACCATCGGCATCGGCGTATGGGGCATGGTCTTTCCCGTGCTCACCGTCGTCGCCACCCAACTCGCCGGCACCGAACAGGCAGGACGCTTCTCCATGGCGTTCGCCGCCGGCACCCTGCTCATGTTCCTGTCGAACTACGGCGTGCGGACGTTCCAAGTATCTGACATCGACGAGAAGAACTCCTTCGCCTCTTATCAGCTCAATCGCTGGATCACCTCGATCATCGCACTCGTGATGGGACTCCTGTACTGCACCATTCGCGATTACGGCCCCGGCATGCTCATGTTGTCCATGGGCGTCTACGTCTACAAGATCGTCGACGGCCTCGCCGACGTATACGAGGGTCGTCTCCAGCAGGCGGACAAACTCTATCTCGCCGGCATCAGCCAGGCACTGCGCTCCCTTGCCTCCATGGCGGCATTCTGCATCCTGCTGTTCCTCACCAGGAGCTGCGCCGTCGCGGCGGCAGGAATGGCCATCGCCGCCGTCGCCTCGCTCATCCTCGTCTCCATTCCCCTCGCGCTGCTCGAAACGGAAGGGTCGCGCCCGTGGAATATGGGAGAGGTGGGTTCCCTCTTCCGCCACTGCTTCCCGCTGTTCTCCGCGGTTTTCCTTTTCAACTTCATCGAGAGCCTGCCCAAGTTCGCCATGGAGGGCATGCTCTCTTACGATAACCAGCTCTACTTCAACGCGCTCTTCTTTCCCGCGCAGGGCATTCTGCTCGCCTCCGGGTTTATGTATAAACCCCAGCTGCTCAGGCTGGCGAACATCTGGTCCAACCCACGCCGTCGCAAGCGCTTTGACCTCATCGTGCTCGCCATGTTGGGCGTCATCACCCTGCTCACCCTGGGGACCCTCGTGTTCATGGGCTGGATAGGCATATCGGTCATGAGTTTCATGTACGGCATCGATTTCGAGCGATACCGTGTGGCGGCGAACCTCATGATCATCGCGGGAGGCGTGAGCGCGTCGATCGACTTTCTCTACGCCATCATCACCGTCCTGCGTCATCAGAGCTCGGCGACCAAACCCTATCTCATCACCTTCGCGTTCGCCCTTGTCGTACCCACGGCGCTCATCTGGATCATAGGCCTCGACGGCGCGGTCATAGGCTACCTCGCGTCGATGACACTCCTATTGACGCTCCTCGGCATCAAGTACTACCGCATCAGGCAAAACCTCTCGCAGCGCAACCGTTCGCCGTTCCGCTCTTGATGCACGGCGCTGCGATGCGGCAGGGGTTACTCCCCTTCTTCGATGTCCGCGAGCCACACGCGGCGGTCCTCGAGGCGCATAATGCCCACGCGGCCGCTCGGATACCCGGTGGCGGCAGAACAGTCGATGCAGATGCGATCGGCCACACCACCCGTGTCGCGCGAGGGCCCAACCTCCACCATCACGCCGCGCAGGGCTTCATCCACGCCATCACCGCACATGAGCGTCGCGTATCGACCCAAAAGCACCGAGGGCGTGTGTCCGGCAATGACCACGGGGCCCCGTCCGTCGCAACCGACCAGTCCCGTGGGTTCCGACCAGAACTCACGGCGTATCCACAGAAGGTCGTCAACCCGTTGTTGAACCATGGCATCGAGTAGGTTGCGTGGCGTGGCTCCGCCATAGCCTCCCTGCGTATCGGCCGCCACGCCCATCGCGGCAAGCGACTCCCTCAACCGTGAAGCGTCGATGCCCGCGTGACACAACACGTGCGAGCGACGGGCACCGGGAGCCACGGAGCGCCGTGCATCGTCAACCTCCACGACCGCGAACGTCGGCAATGCCGCGAACCAATCCATGACATCGACGTACGCGTCGCGCGCAAGCGCGTCGAGCTGCTCAGATGTGACGAAACCGCCATTCATGTGCCACGCCATCATGTCCGACTCGTCACCCGTGAGAATCGTCTCAAGAAGCATCGCTTCGTGGTTGCCCATAAGCACGTGCGTATTGGGCAGAGAGCGCACGATGCGCACCACGCCCAGGGGATCGGGGCCACGATCGACCATGTCCCCCAGGACGAAGACGGCATCATTCGATCCAGGCTGCGCCAATTCCAAAGCGCGGTCGAGTGCCCGCGCATGTCCGTGCGCGTCCGATGTCACATACGTCGCCAATGCAGTCTTCCCTTCAAGGTCAACTTGAACGTTAGGGTTATTGTATTCCCCTCAGGCGCATATCTCAAACTCCCGTGTCGCGGCCGTGTAAACAATTGAATATGGAAAGCGCCCCCATGCGCCGTATGCTTTAGAGTGATAAAGTACATCGCATTATCCAAACGACTCCCCAAAGGACAGCCATGGCACGCGTGCACAACTTCTCCGCCGGTCCCGCCGCGCTCCCCGAGCGCGTGCTGCGCGAAGCTCAATCCGAGCTGCTCGACTTCGCGGGCAGCGGCATGTCTGTGCTCGAGATGAGCCACCGCTCCCCCGTCTATCAGGCCGTCATCGACGAAGCCGAGGCGACCCTGCGCCGACTGCTCGCCATCCCCTCGAACTACCGTGTGCTGTTCCTGCAGGGCGGCGCGACCCTGCAGTTCGCGGGCGTACCGCTGAACCTCATGCGCCGTGGCCATGCGGGCTACGTCGTGAGCGGTAACTTCTCCAAACTCGCCTGGAAGGAAGGATGCAAGTACGGCCAGGCAGAGGTTCTCGCCAGCAGCGAGGACACGAACTTCGACCGCATCCCCGACCTCACACCCGTAAAGGAACGCGCCGCCGCGGGCGACCTCGACTACGTCCACATCTGCCAGAACAACACGATCTTCGGCACGCAGTTCCACGAGCTGCCCGACTGCGGGTCGACGCCCCTCGTGGCTGACGTCTCGAGCTGCTTCCTGTCCATGCCGCTCGACATCGAGCGCTACGGCCTCATCTACGCCGGTGCCCAAAAGAACGCCGGCCCCTCCGGCGTGACCGTGGTGATCGTTCGCGAGGACCTCATCGAGGGCGGCCCCGCGCGCACCGACATCTGCCCCACCTACATGGGTTACAAGCTGCAGGCGAGTAAAGGCTCCATGTATAACACGCCCAACACCTTCGGCATCTACCTATGCGGCAAGGTCTTCCGCTGGATCGAGGAGACCGACGGGCTCGTCGCCATGGCACAGCGCAACCGCGCCAAGGCAGAGCTCCTCTACCACACGCTCGATGAAAGCGAGCTCTTCCACGGCACGGCCCAACGCGACAGCCGCTCCATCTGCAACGTCACCTTCCGCACCAACGACGTAGACCTCGACGCCGCCTTCATCTCCTTCGCGCGCGAACGGGGCATCGAGGGCGTGAAGGGACACCGCCTGGTGGGCGGCATGCGCGCCAGCATCTACAACGCGGTGACCATGGACTCCGTGGGGGCCCTCGTGACGTGCATGAAGGAATTCGAGAGGAAATTGCCGTCGCGATCTATCTAGGGGCACCGCCCCTCTCCCATTGCGCCACCGCATCGCGTGTGGAACGTCAGGCCGGCTCCCGTGAGGTCCGCCGCGAGTTCCGCACGAGCCGAAGGCCGCGAAACGCGTCATGCGCACCAGCAAGACTGTCCGAGCACCGGGCCTCGCAAGGACCGGTCAGCGGGAATGTGAGGCATTCATGAGATACATCAAAACCATCGACGACATCACCAAGGACGGCAGCGTCGACTTCGGCGCGGGATACGAATTCGTCAAGGACGCCAAGGACGCCGACGCGATCCTCATGCGTTCCACCGACCTGCATGGCTACGAGCTGCCCGAGGGTATCCGTGCCATCGGTCGCTGCGGCGCGGGCGTGAACAACATCCCCGTCGAGGAGTACGCGCGCCGCGGCGTGGTGGTGTTCAACTCCCCTGGTGCCAACTCAAACGCCGTCAAGGAAATCGTCATTGCCATGATGATCATGTCGAGTCGCGGCATCGTGCAGGCCATGCAGTGGGTGCGTGACAACGCCGAGGATCCCAACATCATGGTCGATGCCGAAAAGGCGAAAAAGGCGTTTGTCGGGCGCGAGGTACGCGGCAAGCGCATCGGCGTCGTGGGCCTCGGCAACGTGGGGTCCAAGGTCGCCAATGCCTGCGTCGAGCTCGGCATGGACGTCTACGGCTACGACCCGTTCATCTCCGTCGAGCACGCGTGGGCCTTAAACCGCGAAGTCCAGCGCGTGGGCACGCTCGAGGACCTCTGTCGCGGCTGCGACTATCTCACCTTGCACGTGCCGTCCAAGGCAGACACCATTGGCATGATCTCCACCGAGCAACTCGCCCTGCTCGCCCCAGGCGCCGTGCTCATCAACTTCGCCCGCGAGACCATTATCGACGAGGACGCAGTCGCCGCGGCGCTCGAATCCGGGAAGCTCGCCTGGTTCGCCTGCGACTTCGCCACGCCCAAAACGGTGAAGATGCCCCGCACCTTCATTACCACGCACTCCGGCGCCGGCACCGCCGAGGCGGAGGCAAATTGCGCCGACATGGCGATTTCGGAGCTCAAGGACTACCTGGAAAACGGCAACATCGCGCATTCGGTGAACTACCCGTCCTGCTCCATGGGAAAGGCCCGCGCGGCGAGCCGCATCGCATGCCTGCACGCCAACGTCCCGAACATGATCGGCCAAATCACCGCCATTCTCGCGAAGGACAACGCCAACGTGCAGCGCATGGTCAACGAGAGTGCCGGCGAGAACGCCTACACGATGTTCGACACCGATGAGCACCTCGACAGCGTAACCATCGATGCCCTCAAGGACATCTCCGGCATGTACCGCGTCCGCGTGATCAAGTAGGCTCGACGGCGCCCCCGCTTAGAGCGGCCGCCGTCGAGCCCGCCGGGCGCGTACAATAGTGGGCAGTCACGCCTCGTCATCTGAAAGGAGGCCCCATGAAGGCCCTCCCATTTCCCTGCATCCGCCCCGTTCCCGAGCATGCGGCGGAGGTCGCCGCGCTGCCGTATGACGTGTTCGACCGCGCCGAGGCGGCGGCGTATGTGGCGGGACACCCCCTGTCGTTCCTGAACATCGACCGCCCCGAAACGCAATTCGACCCTGAACACGACATGTACGCCCCCGAGGTCTACGCGCGCGGGGCGGAGCTGCTGCGCGAGCGCATCGAGGACGGGACGTTCGTCGAGGACAAGAACCGCGCGTACTACATCTACCAACTCGCCTGGGAGGGCCGCGTCCAAACCGGCATCGCATGCGTTTGCGCCGTCGACGATTACGAGCAGGGCGTCATCAAGCGCCACGAGCTCACGCGCGAAGACAAGGAGCGCGATCGTATCGAGCACATCGAGGCCCTCGGCTGCCAAACTGGGCCCATCTTCCTCACCTACCGCGACCAGCCCGTGCTGGACATGATCGTGGGCGCCGCCAAAACCTCAACGCCCCTGTACGATTTCACCGACGAGGCCGGGGTGCGCCAGACCGTGTGGGAGGTCGCGCGTCGCGACGCCGTGGATGCGCTCCACGCCATGCTCGGCCAGATTCCATGCGCCTACATCGCCGACGGCCACCATCGCGCCGCAAGCGCGGTGAAAGTTGCCCAGCGCATGCGCGAGCAGGCCAAGGCGGAGGGCATGTACACCGGTAAAGAACCCTTCAATTACTTCCTCTCCGTCCTGTTCCCGGCGAGCCAGCTCACCATCCTGCCGTACAATCGCGTGGTCGCCGACCGCAACGGTCTCGATACACACGAGTTGCTCGAGGCTCTGAGCGGCACGGGCTTTGGAATCATCGAGGCAACGGGGCCGGTCGAGCCGAGCGAGCGCGGGGTGTTCGGCATGTTCACCGACGGCACCTGGTATGAGCTGCACGGGGACATGCGCGACGCCGTGAGCGCCGTCGCCTCCCTCGACGTCTCCATCCTGCAGGACCACATCCTCGCGCCCATTTTGGGCATCGACGATCCTCGTACCGACCCCGCATCTCATTCGTGGGCGGCATTCGCGGAACCGATGAGCTTGAGGCCCGGGCGGGCAAGAACGGCATAGCGTTCACGCTGTGCGCCACCGGCATCGACCAGCTGCTCACCATCGCGGACGCCGGCGAGGTCATGCCGCCCAAATCGACCTGGTTCGAACCCAAACTGCGCAGCGGCCTGTTCATCCACCGCATCGCGAAGTAGCTCAAAGCCGCTTTCCGGCCCTTGGTTCCGTGCATTTTCACGATGATGGTCAAAATACCCTAGTTGTGCGCCAACATGACCTCGTTTCCAGCGATGCATACTCGGCCGCACATGTGAATCCTGGGACTTTGCTCTCATCTTATGAACCAGACCGGCACTCGCGTGCGCGAGCACGACCCGGAGATCGCGCAATCCTGGGGTTTTGTCTTGAGGCTTCTTGAGGTTCAGCGCACAAACAGGATATTTTGACCACTTGACCGGAATCGTATGGGGCGCCAAGCCCTCGGCCTTAGATCTTATTCATTCACCACTGCGATTCATGCCATTTTATGCAAGACCGCCCGGTTCCATGGAAGCCGGGCGGTCTTGCCGCGCGCCACTTGAAAGCCCATGCGCAAAGCGCGCAACCGGTGCTGCCGAAAAGACGCATCCGAGACGCGAAGCGCCTACTCCCCGAGCAGCACCCTCAACCGATCCTGCTCGATGACCTCAATCAGCTCGAACATCCCCTCGCTGAACGCAAAATGCATGATGCTGCAGTTGCCGGGCACCTTCCCATGATCGAACCCGCCGTCGGGCACCCATCGGGTCAGGAACTCGCGACATGCCGACCCGTGGCTCACCGCCAACACGCGCTCATGGCCGGGACGCGCCATGATTTGCGCAAGCGCATCGCTCACACGACGGCGCACGTCCACCTGCGCCTCACCACCGAAGGGGACATAGAAATCGCCCCACGGGAACGGCGGCATAAGGCTCACGCGCTCCCCCTCGAACGCGCCGAACCCCCATTCACGCAGGTCCTCGACGCGCTCATAGCTCATATCCACGATGCGCTCGATAGTCTGCTGCGTGCGGGTCAGCGTGGAAGTGTACGCATGGTCAAACGTGATTCCCTCGCGCTCGAAATACCTGCCGATGCGCTCCGCCTGCTCCTCGCCCTCGAGCGTGAGAGGCGCATCGCACCAACCTTGGATCACTCGCTTCTCGTTGAACATGGTCTTGCCGTGTCGGACAAGATACAGGTCGCCGTGCATCAATACCCCCCTTTGGCGCCCCGTCGCGCGGGCGGGCGTCGCATTTGTTTACATCTATGTGTTCCGATTGTATCAATCGACGGCGAATGCCGGCCAAGCCCGTCCTTGACCTTAATGTTGCGGATAGGTTTATCCTACGGACGATCGACGTCGAGGAGGCCGACATGGACTTACGGGAAACATACGGCATCGGAGAGGTCTCCAAGATCGCGGGAGTATCGACCCGCACATTGCGTTTCTACGAGGAAGAGGGGCTGCTGAAGCCCACGAGGGGCCCCAACGGGTACCGCCGCTACACGCCGGCGGACATCGACCGCCTGCAGGAGATCCTGCTCTTGCGCCACATGGGCGTAGGCACGGCCGAGATCCCACGCGCCCTGAGCGCCACCGAAGATGAGCGCCGCCGCGCGCTCGCCCATCATCTCGAAACGCTCAAGACGGAGCATGCGCGCCTCGAGGCGCTCATCCGCACCGTCGAAACCACCATCGAACACATCGAGAAAGGAACGCCCATGAGCGACAAGGCCAAATTCGAGGGCATGAAGCGGGGCCTCATCGAGGACAACGAGCACGAGCACGGCAAGGAGGTTCGCGAGCGCTGGGGAGACGCCGCGGCAGACGAGGCGAACCGCAAGATGCTCAACCTGAGCGAGGGGGAATTCGAGCGCTTCCAGGAGTTGGGACGGGCCATCAACGAGGCGCTCGAGGCCGCCGTGACCGCGGGCGCCGACCCGACGGGCGAAGAAGGCGAGCGCATCTGCTCCATGCACCGCGAGTGGCTCGGATTCACCTGGAACTTCTACACGCCCGAAGCGCATCGCGGCCTGACCGAGATGTACGTCGCCGACGAGCGCTTCACCGCATACTACGACGGGAACGTCGCCGGGTGCGCCACCTGGCTGCACGGTGCGACCACCGCGCACGCGAGGTAGGAGCGGGGGCGGCCCGGTGTGCGGCAGCTCGACGCGTTTCGGCGAAGTTCCCCCTGTGCGGGGCGCCCCGCCGACAGAACATCGATGCGCCGCTGTGGCCCGGACGGAACGCGCGCTCAAGCTGAACACGTTCCGTCACGCCCGCTCGAGCAGGTCGAGGCATGCGGGCTTCATGCGGTAATGCCCGATGATGCGTCCATAGCGCTCCAGCCCGTCCTCCTCATAGCACAGCTGGAACGGGCTCGCATGGTGGATGAGATACGGGATCCCCTGCACGTTGCGGCGATCGGACACGATACCGACATGCCCTTCGTACAGTACGATATCGCCACCGCACCACTGGTCGATCTCCCGCACATCATTGGTAAGACTCAGGGCATGGGCACCCAAGAACACCTCGAGGTTCGGGGTGCGGCGAAAATCGATCGCCGGATCCGGGGCGGCGATGCCGTAGGCGTCCGGACGGTGGACGATGTCGGCAGCCACCAGCCGTTGCAGGTCATAGCCGGCATCCCGACATGCAATGGCGACGACGTCGGTGCAGACGCCGAACTCGTCATCGGGATATCCGGAAGCGTAATAGGCGCTCTTGTAATGCGGTCGCGTCCCGATGTACGAGAGGGCGGCGGCGAGAATATCCTCGTCGTCCGGAATGCCATCGAAATCGACGTCGGGAGAGTCCACGGCGCCGCTAAGAGCGATGCCCGCGGCGCCTCCCCCGTCTGAACAGCAATCTTGCCCATACCGATCCGCGGGACGTCGGGCCGACGTGATGCACAGGCGCCCCGTAGCGATGAGGCCCAATCCCACCACGGCAAGCACGCAGGCCATCACGGCAACCAGGACACAGGCCTTGCGGGTTCCGCCACGTCTCTTACCCATTTCTACCCTCCGTCCCATCTCCACGACCGACGACAGGCTCGCGTAGCGAGCAAACCCACGCGCTGCGGACAACCAAGAGTCGCCCGCCCTTAGCAGCCAGCATCGAATTGCGTCCGGGCGAACCAGTACCATTATCCCAAGGGACCATTTTGCGCGGGAGGTACATGATGAGAATCTTCCTGATATCTTTCATTGTCACGTTCACGGCGAATCGCATCTGGCGTGCACGCCGCTCAGGGCATCGCTAGAGGGTCGCTTATGGACGAGAGCGTACAGGTGTTGGTGGAGCAGATGACCTTCGGGCTCATCGCATTCGGGGTCGACATATCGCTATTCTTCGCCTGGGTGTACATCGAATATCGAAAGCACCCCGCAGCGGAACGGCGGATCCTTCGCAAGAGACTCCTCATCGCATTGGGGCACGGCGCCCTCAATTTGATCAAATTCGCGATTCTCCTCGTTGCGGGGCTCTTCATCGCCGTCTCTTGGCTCGCCCTTAAGGAGAATCCGGCGCCACGTCGCCGATGAAGGTGTCGTATATGCAGAGCCAGGAAGCTATCGCGCGGTCCATCGCAGAGCGGGCGGAGAGGCATCGGCGGGCGATGGAAAAGCTGGTTGCAGCTACAACCATAGAGAAACGTCACACGCAGCGGCAACTTGACCATCTTGCTGCCCACGGAGCATCTCCGTCAAATCGCCAACGCCGCCCATCGATAGATAACTTCCACTCACTGATTAAAATGAATTCACTTGAAATCTTCCATTTTCAATCCCTTACAATACGGTTGTTCTTGGGCTGTAATCCGTGAGGAGCATAACCAGGCAGCTGACAATTCAAAGATGCACGGGCTGTTACTCTTCGAGGCATAACCGTGGAGGCCAAGGGTCTTCTTACGGTTGCGTCGAAGAGTTTTTTCTTTGCGAGCGTGGTTCCAGCTCACTGATTCGCGCCCGCCATCACGGACAGACAGAAAGGAGGTGTGATAATGCGAGCGATCAAGAAGATCAACAATAATGTCGTCACCTGCATAGATGACGACGGTAATGAGCTCATCGCCATGGGTCGAGGCTTGGGCTTTGGCGAGTTGCCTCGTGGTCTCAAGCTGTCGGAGATATCTCGAACCTTCTACGATGTCGGAAGTCGCTATCTTTCCGCAGCTGGCGACCTACCAGAAGAAGTTCTCGAGTTCGCGGCAAAAATAGTCGACGTCGTACGGAACCAGCTTCCCTATGAACTGTCCCCGAACCTCACGTTCATTCTCGCCGACCACATCGCCTATGCGGTGGAACGAGCTCGAAAGCAGATGTACATTCGAATGCCCATGGCGTATGACGTCCAACAGAGCTATCCAGACGAATACAGACTTGGCTCTTTCGCCGTCCGTCGCATCGAAAAGGAGTTCGGCGTTCGGCTTCCCCGCGAAGAAGCAGCCGGCATCGCCCTCAATCTCGTGAACGCACAGATGTCAACCGAGGAGATACGCGCATCCGAAACCACCGCAGACGACCGCATACTCGAAGATGTGACAGAGATCATCGAGGGCTCTTTCGGAATCGCCGTCGACCGCACGTCATTCGCCTTTTCTCGCTACGCAACGCACATGCTGTATCTATTCAAGCGGCTGCGCATCGGCGACAACTTGGAAGCCGCGGGCTTGGATGCCAGCATGCTCACGAGCATGCGCGAGCAATTCCCCCAGGGCGCATCATGTGCAGACGCGATCGCCCGCCACATATTCAGCTCATGGGGGCGCAAGCTCTCCGATGATGAGACGCTGTACATCATCATCCACATCAGCAGGATCTGCTCGTAGCGACCCATGCAATCCGCATCGCGCCGCACCACGAACCCGATCAAGGAACCACGCGCCAACACGGCGCATGTCGAAGGACTGTTACTGGGTGTTCGCGCAGTCGACCGTCCCAGGCATAACCTTTGCAGCATCACCAGCACGACCAATTAGGTCAATGAACTGCAAGGAGTTCGACATGAAATACGAACAACTCTGCAATGATATTTTGCAGATCATCTCGACCGATAATATCCAAGACGTCTTTTGCTGCATCACGCGCCTGCGTCTCATCGTGAAAGACAAAAGCATCATCGACCGCGAGCAGCTCGAGGCTATCGAGGGCGTCCTGCAAGTCAAAGAGATGGGCAATCAAATCCAGCTCGTCATTGGCACCCACGTGCCCGACGTCTACCGTGAGTTCTGCAGCATCACAGGTTTTAAGGAAAAAGACGTCATCGATGATGACGACGAGCAGCCTACGGGCGAGAAGGCCCCCATCTCCTCGATGATCCTTGAGACGCTATCCTCGATTTTCCTCCCCGTTCTTCCCGCGTTCTGCACGGGCGGCATGATCAAGAGCCTCGTCCTCATCCTCACGACCTTTGGGCTCATCGCTGGTGACAGCGGAGTCGCCACCGTGCTGAACGCCGTCGGCGACGCCCCGTTCTACTTCCTCCCGTTCCTCGTGGGCATGACGACGGCCAAGCGCTTTGGGCTCAATCAGGTCTTCGGACTCATGATCGCCGGTTGCCTGCTGTATCCCACATTCCTGAACCAGACCGCTGGAGCCTCCATCCAATTCCTGTTCTTCCAGGTTCCGGCATATAGCTACGCCTCTTCGGTTCTGCCCACCATCCTATGTGTCATCGCGTTCTCGTACCTGTACAAGGCCGTCGATCGTTGTATCCCCGCAAATCTCAAGATCGTCCTCTCGGGAACGATCTCCTTTGCAATCTTCATGCCCGTCTTGCTCGCCGTGGTAGCTCCGCTCGGTAACTACGCGGGCATCCTGCTGAGCCAGGGCATCAACGCCGGGTTTGCCACCATGGGCCCGATCGCCGGCGCGCTGTTCGGCGGCCTGCTGCCCTTCATCATCATGGCAGGCATGCACTCCGCCACCTTCCCCGTCATTCTCCAGAATCTCGCCACCACTGGATTCGACGTGCTTATGCCAGGCTTCTTTGTGAACAACATCGCCGTCGCCGGCGCAACCATCGGCGCATCCTTCAAACTCAAGGGCAAGATGCGCTCCGCCGCGTTCTCCAACGGCGCCATCGGCCTGCTCGGCATCACCGAACCCGCCCTGTACGGCATCGATGTCAAGTACAAGCAGCCGCTCATCGGTGCCATCCTCGGCGGTGCCGCCGGAGGTGCCGCCTACATGCTGTTCGGCGTGAAATGCTTTGTCTTTGCACAGCCCGGTCTGTTCAGCATCCCGGGCTACATCGACGGCACGAGTAACCTGATGTTCATGGGGATCTCCCTGCTCATCGCCTTTGTAACCGCCTTTGCGTACTCGTTCGTCATGACCAAGGACACCGACGGATCTAGCGACACCGCTTCGACTCAGCTGTAGCGCACCGCCCGTTTCCGCACAGTCGCGGCGCGCCGCCCTGCTGCAGCGCGCCACCCCGCAGCTGTTCGGCCAAAACGCACCGCACGGCTGCACCCGCAAACCGGTTTTATCAAAAGGAGAGCACATATGAACGTATTTCCCAGCACATTCCTCTGGGGCGGCGCCACCAGCTCCGCTCAATTTGAGGGCGGCTACAACCTCCATGGCCGCGGCCTGTCCCATCTGGACTTCATCGACTTCGTCCCCAAAGACGAGCGTCCCGACGGCCGCATGACCATGGAGATCACCCAGGGACGCTTTGAGAACGCCCGCAAAGACGATGGCGCGATGAACTTCCCGTATCGGCGCGGCGGCGAGTTCGTCAGCCATTACAAAGAGGACATCGCGCTCTTGGCCGAAATGGGCTTCAAGACATTCCGTATGTCCATCTCGTGGACGCGCCTGTTCCCCACGGGCAAGGAGGAGCGCCCCAACCCTGAGGGCATCCAGTTCTACCACGATGTGTTTGCCGAATGCCATAAGTACGGCATTGAGCCCCTGGTGACCATGATCCACTACGAGGTGCCCATTGCGCTCACCGACGAATACAACGGCTGGGAGTCGCCAGAGCTCATCGACCTGTTCGTCAAGTTCTCGCGAACGCTGATCGATGAATATAAAGACGAGGTCACGTATTGGATCACCTTCAACGAGATTAACATGGCCCTGTGCTCTCCGTACATGGGCGGCGGCTCGCTGGTGTACCGCTCTAAGAAAGACCGCCTCTCTTTAGCCCACCAGATCATGCACCATCAGTTCCTCGCCTCGGCCAAAACCATCGCCTACGCGCACGACGTCGCCCCGCAGTGCAAAATCGGCTGCATGATCGCCCGACTCGAGTGCTACCCGTACACTTGCAAGCCGACTGATGTTGCTGCCACGGTGCTCGAAGACCAGCTCAACCTGAATCCCTACGACGTCATGGCGCGCGGTGCCTACTCCAAGCGCGTGCTGCGCTATTTCAACGAGGCGGGCATCGATATCGACTTCGTCGACGGTTACGAGGATATCCTGAGGTCAAGCACGGTCGATTTCCTTGCCTTCAGCTATTACATGACCTATGTGGTAAGCGGAGATGAGGATAAACGGGAGAACCCCGGAGACCTGATCAAGAACCTGCGCAACCCGTATATCAAGACGAACGACTGGGGCTGGGGCATCGATCCCGAGGGACTGCGCATCACGCTCAACCGCATTTACGACCGGTACCAGATGCCGATCTTCATCGTTGAGAACGGTCTGGGAGCGGCAGACACCCTGGAGTCGGATGGAACGGTCCACGACGCCTACCGCATCGACTATCTCCGAGAGCACATCCGCGCCATGCGCGAGGCGGTTGCAGACGGCGTCGATCTCATGGGCTACACCACCTGGGGCTGCATCGACCTTCCGTCCGCCTCGCTTGCCGAGATGGTCAAGCGCTATGGATTCGTGTACGTCGATGCAGATGACTACGGCAACGGAACCTATGACCGTTACCGCAAGGACAGCTTCTATTGGTACAAGAAGGTCATCGCATCCAACGGCGAAGACCTGGATTAAACCCATCGACGTCCTCACGGCACCCGAAAATGCAACACGAATGGGTGGGGTCCGAAATGCCCGGACCCCACCCATTCCCATGACCGTCTAAATCGGCATCGAACAAAATGCCTTACGCGGCGGGCTGTTCCGCATTCCGCTTAATCCCCTTGATGACCGCCATCAAATCAAGCTGTTGCTGAGAATTGAACATGCGAATAAAGGATTGCGGCCGATCAAACGGGGGCTGCGTCAAGGCAACCGGCTCCATATAGCCGTTCTCTACCACGTAATTCACCACACGCTTCACGAAGGAAATCTGCTGCTCATTGAGGCTCTGGTCGTTCAGGAAGTTCGCAAAAGCAGCCATGGCAGCATCATGATCGAGATGAACCAGCCTGCGAACCAAAAGCCCAAACGGCGTATCGCCATAAGCCTTGGCATAATCTTCCGCATTGCCAAGATCATGCGTGAAGATCCGCTCAAGCTGCTCGAACTCAAATTCCGTCATGGGTTGGTTGCTGCGCAACTTATGAATCACCAACGTGTCGGCATAGTCCTTGAGATAGCGCTCGACCTTCAGCTTGTAGTCCTCAAAGTCCTCACCAATATCCGCCTCAACGCCATAAACGACCCGCGTAACCGGATCATCAAGATGAGTAATGACATCACGTCTGCTTCTACCAGCTACGATAAATCGAATGAGGCCACGCAGCTCCTTGCGGATGCCCTCCATATCCAGAAGATTTGCATCGTCGAGAATCTGCCCGTCAAAGACCTCGTCGATCAGGGGCAGCTTGTCCTTGACCTGGGGGATGGTTGTCACCTTTTGCAAGCAAGCAGCAATCGAAATCAGCCGAGACTTATAGCCAGCGGTTTTCCCGCCCTGGCAGGCGGCAATCATGTAGCCGTACATAAGCGCATCGAATCTCAAGGCGTCAACATCTGCCTCGTCATTTACCACAAGCATTGAGATCGGTGACTTGAGCTCGGCAAATGATGTTGGGGTTAGCAACCGAAATGACTCAACGCGGCGATACTTCTCCACCTCGCGGCGATGCCTGCGAACAGAAAACAACTCATCGTTCAACGCCACAACCTGGCCTCGCATGGCATCTACAAGCTCCTGGCGCAGGCTTTGATAGCCATCAGCGGCAAATGCGCTCTCCTGCATCAACATGGCCAGTTCAGCTTGACGCTGAAAAACCTGCTCCGTCAAAGACAGGGCGATCTTACCCTCTGAAACATTCAGATGCTCTCGGAAAAACTCGAAGTTCTTGCACCAGTCAAAAATGAAGAAGCGCTCTTTGTCCACATGTGGGCCATTCAGAGGATCAACGACCTCAAGGCCCTCACGCAGGCGAGTCCCGCGGCCAATCATCTGCCAGAACTTGATCTTCGAGCGCACCTTCTTGAAGAAGACGAGATTAACGATTTCGGGCACATCGACGCCAGTGTCCATCATATCGACCGACACGGCGATAACCGGCAACGGCTTGACCTCAAAATCATCGATTACGGTGTGCGAATAATCATCCGAATGCAGCACCGTCTTTATATACTCTCCCGGGAGATTTGGATATAGTTTTCCAAAACGCTCAACGATGAATCGGGCGTGCTTTTGACTTTGCGCAAAGATAACGGTCTTTCCGAGCGCCTGACCGCCATTTACCTTGATACCCTTCTCCATAAGGGTTTCCAACACGCCGTCCACTGTCGACTCGTTAAATACCCATTGGTTGATCTCGCGCGATTCTATCTTTTCGGGAACGTCCTGCCCAGCCTCCTCAAAGTCTTCCTCAAGTGTCTCGCGATCCTCATCTGACAGGTCGTCATACGTTATGCCATCGTCCATGAAGCTCGTATGGGTCTCGATGCCGAAATACGGCACGAGAACGTGATCCACCTCCGTAGCGGTGTCGTACTCATACACGTAAGTAGGCACCCCACGCTCGGCCTCGAAAAAGTCGTACGTGTTGCGATCAACTTCATTTGCCGGCGTGGCGGTAAGCCCGACTACGAAAGAATCAAAGTAATCAAAAATCGCTCGGTACTTTTTGAAAATGGAGCGATGTGCCTCATCAACGATGATGAGGTCGAAGTGCGCAGGGGTAAACATGAGGTTGCCGGCCTCATTGCGCTCCCTGTCAATCGCATTGAGAATGGTCGGGTACGTAGAGAATACGATGCGAGCGTTGCGGTCATCCTTGTTAGACACAAGATTGCACAGCGTCTCATTTGGCAGATAATCCTGGTAGCCGCTTTTGGCCTGACGAACAAGCGCCACGCGGTCCGCAAGGAACAAGACGTTCTTAACGAGCCCGGAACGCATGAGGACATCCGTCAATGCAGCCGAAACGCGGGTCTTTCCCGTTCCGGTAGCCATGACAAGCAAGCTCTTGCGATGGCCCGATTCGATATTGGCACACACGCGCTCGATGGCCTCTACCTGGTAGTAGCGTTTGCCACCGCCGGCAATGGCCTCATTCACCCGCAATGCACTTGGCTTGACGGTGCCATTCCGACGATTGATTATCCTCTGCAGCTCATCTTGAGAGAAGAAACCACTCACCTTTCGCATCGGAGCAGAATCGTCGTCCAAGAAGAACGTCTCGAATCCATTTGTGAGAAAGATCGGAGGCTTATAGCCGTACTCGTTTTCCAGGCATCGAGCATACAGACGCGCCTGCTGGATGCCCTTCTGCGGGGAGTACATAGTCCTCTTTGCCTCGACAATGGCAAGAGGGCGATTGTCCTTTCCCAAGAGCAGATAGTCGATATAACCCGTACCGGAATCGGAATCCTTCTCTCGGGGCATCCCTGTGACCTCGCGCTCTTCGAGCGCGTTCTCGTCAATCTTCCAGCCGGCGAGGGCAAGATCCCAGTCGATGTAATGCTTGCGCGTCTTATACTCGCTGATCTCCTCCGGATTGAACGATCGCATCTCGATGTGAGAGGCTTTATCGACAGTGGCTTGGGCACTCATCGCCTTTAGCTGAGCTTCAAGACGCTTGATCTCTTCGTCCTTTTGAGAAATCAACTCTTCGCGCGCCTTGATGGCTTTAACCTGCTGAAGGGTGAGCTGAACGCCCTTCTTTGGAATCTTCGCCTCATCGAAGCGACGATTCTCATATTCCGGGCCGTAGCAATAATCGATCCAGTCGACGAAATCAAAGAGGGACCTCAGCGACAGGACTGCATCCTCGGCGGCGACACGGCGCTCCGTGTGAACAGAGAGATTTCCGAGTTTGTTTATGCCGATGAGCCTGCGCCAAACACGCTCATCAACACACTCCCTAAACGACTGCTCATGCAAAAGCGACGAGAGATTGTCGCGGTACGGCATGCTAATGGAATTATCGATTGCATAGACCCATTTAACAGACAGCTCGAGCGCCTTGCGACAACCAACCGCACAAAGCGCGGGAGAAGTCGCGTAGATCTTCTCGGCCTCGATGCAAGCATCGGCAAAGAGGTCGTAATACCCGTCGGCACGCTTTAGGAATCCGAAGTTCATGGCGTTCTCACTTGCTGTTCAGGGGAATAACACGCGAAACAACGCAATTATAGACCCATATGCCTTTAGCAAGTTAAACCTCGATTTGTCGACCTCGGCGACGAAATCTAAGAAACAATCCTGTTCCGGCAGCGGAGGTATCGGCACCTCTACATTCGACATCAGCTTTTGATTGAGATTCTGGACGTTGGCACCCCTGCCAAACATTTGCTGACGCATTGACGGATGCCTTAGCGCCCATACCAGGTAGGGAATCCTCACCCGATCAGATTCGATCCGCAAACGAATGCAAAATCCACTGTAGACAGCTTTCTCACCATTTGGAAAAACCGCCAAGCATCGACCCACAAGCCTCTTGTTTCCGTTCGAACGAACGAAAACAATGTCCCCATCTTTGAGAAAATATCCCTCCGAGGGCATGGTATCTAGATTGACGCGCCCCATCTCAGAAACGCCGTTGATAAATGTGCGGTCTTTGAAATCTCCAACACCCAAGCAGGGCAACTCGATTCCGCTTTCTTTGGATTTGAAGTTCATTCCATTCTTGCATCTACCGAGTGACGTAAGGCTGGCTGAATCCCAGCTCATTGTGTTTTCGGCAGGATCCCCGAACATCTCGACAAACCGGGATTTGACGAGGGTGTCGAGACGTTCGAGCTTCTTGGCGGCAATTTCAAGTTGGCCCTGGATCACATCAAGATGACTGGCAACCATTCTCTGCGTTCTTAAATCCGGAAGACGAATTAGCGCACTTCCCAACGTCTTCTTATTAAGCGTTTCCCCCATAACTGCCATGTTAGTACCCGTAGCCCAATCCTTCGTCCTGAACTGATGCCACATATAGCCCAAATCAAATTGAAAGGTCCCTTTATCCAAAAAAGCCATGATGGCCTCATTCGTATAAATGGGGCGGGTCGTAATTGATGTCTTTCCCAACGACAGCTTAAAGCTCATTAAGAGCGTATTGGACGGGACTTGCTTTATCCCGGACTCAATACGGCCAAGTTCGCTAATCGTCTCTTTTGTACGTCCCACAAATCGACCATACGAGCCCAGATCCTTAATCGAAACCCAATCGTACTCACCTGTATTCCAATACTCCATCTTCTTCCTCGACGGAGTCTTGCCAATCTGGAGGTTAAATACTTCCGCGACCTTCACCCACTCCCCGTCAAACGGGGGTTCGTCAGCCGATGTACTTGTGATGAGATCGCTTTACGTTTTGTTGATCGACCATGGCGTAGCATAGCGTTGTCTCAATCTTACTGTGTCCCAACAGCACCTGCACCTGCTCGATCGGCATCCCCTTATCAATCGCTTTCGTCGCAAGGGTCCGCCGGAACTTGTGCGGATGCACGCGCTCTCCAATCGCCGACCTCCCAAGTTCGCGCAACCGCGTCTCGACACCGCTGATTTCAAGTCGTTTATAGGGATAGTTGAGCGAAACGAATAGCGCCTCATTTTCGTCAATTCGCTGCTCGAGGTAAGCGCTTAGATGAATCTTTGCTCGTGCATCGAAATAAACTTTCCGCTCTTTATTGCCCTTGCCCTTAACCACGCACTCTCGATTTGTCAGGTCGATATCCCGCCTGTTGAGCTTCACGAGCTCGCCAACGCGCATTCCCGTTGATGTCAAAAGGTCGACGATTGCAAGGTCTCTAGCTGTTTTGCATCCGTCCCTTAAGACTTCCATCGACTCATCGGTAATAATGGGCTTGACCGCTTTGAGCGATCGAATTTTCTTGATTCGTCTGACGGGGCTCTTGTAAACAATGTCCTCGATCTCAAGCCATGAAAAGAAGCTCGATATTATCCGCCGGATATTGTCCACCGTAACATTACTCACCCGACCGCCCTGCTGACACGCCGTCAAATACCCACGCACATCATCGGTCGTAACTTCGATAAAGGATTTGTCAATGGCGCTGGAGAAACGTTCAAGCGCCTGCGAGTAATACCGAATGGTTCTAGTGGAACAGCCCTCGACAGACTTTGCAGACAAAAACGCATCTATCGTCTCACCGTTAGTGGAAAATTGGGTGTTCCTCAGAGGAAAGTCGCCCGCGTCGAGCAGGCAATGATCGAGCACGGAATGTAGTTTTCCCAGCTGATCGTTGCTAAGAATCGGCGCCATAAGTCGCTCGATCTCCTTGATAACAAGCACTTTCTCATTCATGAGGACACTCCTTACCGCACGTGAACACATGCGGTAAGGATGCAGCAACGAACTGCTTAGCCAAAATACTCCTGAGCAAGGCTGTCATAGAGCATCTGCAGCTTTTCAATCTTTTGCTGAACGACAAACCTCGATTTGTCGACCTCGGCGACGAAGGAGAGGAAACTGTCTTGAAGACATATTGGAGGCACTGGGACCTCAATTGCCGACAGTTCCCTTGAATTGATATTCGCCTGGTGTACGGCTCCCCTTGCAATTGAGCGCAGCATTGCCTTTGTTGTCGGCAGATTCATATACGCCGCAAGGAAATCTGGCTTAATTCTATCCCCCAACCGCACCCGGATAATATATCCAGCAATAACCATCGGCTCCTTCGCGTGAAAGACAGCTGTCTTACCCACCTTCTCTCGGCTATTCGTTCGATTGAAGAGAAGATCGCCATCAACGACCTGGCATTTCTCAAGCTCTGCGCCGCTAAGGTCAATATGCTTCACGTCGCCAAAATCAAGTCCGCCACCATCGGTCATGTTGTTCATTCGCAAATAAACAAATTGTCCGCAGTCGGATGCCTTTTTGCTGGTTCCGTAGCGAATGTCGGTAGCAAGACTTCCCACTGTCGCCACCGGCCAACCGGAACCTCCGAACATCTCGACAAACCGGGATTTGACGAGGGTGTCGAGCATGGCAATCTGGCCGTTTGCCTCCTTGATTAGCGATCTGACTTCGTCAAGCGTGTTCACAACCCTAACCTGCTCATCGACAGAGGGCAGGAGAATTTCCATCTCGCGAAGTCCATCGGCGGTCAATGTCCTCCTTCTCGCCGTGGTTCCTCGCATCTTGTCTGCGTAGTAAGCCATGCTTCTTGGACTATGCAGCGCAAATTCAAGGTATGACGGATCGACCCGACCGAGATTGATATTCCAAACGTTATACGCGGGACTCATAATCCCCGGAACATCATGATGCTGAACGTAAATCACACCCTCATCAATCGGGAATCCAACAACGAGCTGATTCTTCTTCACCACCTTATATGAACTAGTATCCTTCGACGCAATTGTTTTCTTAAAACGTCCAGCCTGCTCAACGATTCCGTCACGCATGGTCATCGAGTAGACGGGATATTTCCCATCGCCGCAGCGCTCAATCGGAGCCTTTGATATAAGCTCTCCGAGCTTCACCCGCTCCCCGTCAAACGGGGGTTTGTTCGCGGGCATCAGAGATCACCTTCAAGCATCTTGTGAAGCTCAGCCAGTCCGGCAGCAAACTGAGCATTCAACTCATCCAGCTCGGCGAGAATCTCGCTTGTAGGTGGGTACTCAATACGCTCGTACTCGGTTTTGGTGTACTTGTTAAAGCTGAAGTCGTACTCGTTATCGATTATTTCCTGCTTGGGAACAAGGAAGCTCTTCTCAGTACGCTCGCGCTCAGACTCGGAACCAAGGTTCGCCCAGCGTGCAAGAATATCGGGGATATCGTTGTTCTTCTCATCCAGATCACGCTTATCATCAAGCGTGTAGCCGTCCGACTCCATGTTGTAGAGCCACACGTTATCCGTGCCACCGGCGTTTGTCTTGGTGAATATCAGAATTGCCGTACTCACGCCTGAATACGGCTTGAACACGCCACTCGGCAGATAGATGATTGCCTCGAGTTTATGGTCCTCCACGAGTTGCTGACGCAGCTGACGATACGCCTTTGAGTTCGAACGGAACAAAACTCCATTGGGAACAATGCACGCGCAGCGACCACCGAGCTTAAGCATGCGCAAGAACAGAGCAACGAACAAAAGCTCGGTCTGCTTGGTCTCGACGATAGCGCGTAGCCCCTTATCGATATCCTCAACGTCAACAGAGCCCGTAAACGGTGGATTGGCCAAAATGACATCGTACTTTGAACCAATCGTGTTCTTCTGGGAAATACTATCAAGGTAACGCACATCGGGCGCATCGACGCCATGGAGCATAAGGTTCATAGCGCTGATGCGCAGCATCGTCTGGTCGATTTCAAAACCGTTAAACTGCGGCGCAGCCCCATTTGTTCCAGCAAACGTATCCCACTGCTCAGCAGCCATATCATTCCCATAACGCTTGCGAATATGCTCGGCGGCAGAAATCAAGAAGCCGGCCGTTCCGCATGCCGGATCGCATATAAGCTCCCCCGCCTTGGGATCGATAAGCTGCACCATCAAATCGCGAATATGCTTTGGCGTGCGAAACTGTCCGTTCGTACCAGCAGTGCTGAGCTTGGAAAGCATGTATTCGTACAAGTCGCCCAGGTCGCCAATATGCTCGTCGAAGTCAGCCAACAGTTCTTCAACGCCGGTAACCGCCTTTTCCAAAAGCGCGGGCTTACCCGCCGGGAATCCAAACGTAGCATTCTCCATAGTCTTGGAAAACGCAGTCTTCCCACCCAGCGTTTTGATGAACGGAAAAGCGAAGCGATCGACGATGTGGTACATATCCTCGGCACGCTTGTCCTTGAAAGAGCTCCAGCGAATCTCCCTGCCCTCGATTTTTTCACTGCGATCGTTCACGAAGGCCTCGGGGAAAATATGAGGCTGCTCCACTCCAAGCATGTTCTCCAAGCGCTCCATCTCGAGTTCTTTCTCATCAAGAGAGCGCATGAACATGAGGTACGTCAGATTACTGATAACGTCGAGCGGGTTGGTGATGCCACCCTCCCACATCTTCTGCCAGATAGCATCAACCTTATTTTTGGCTGCTCCGGTAATCACCTTGCCGGTCCTTCCCATCAAGGGCTAATCTCACATGATTAAGGTTACCCTCTACCCCACATCAAATAAAGAGTGGGCTGATGAGGAGGTCGACAACCCCATCAGCCCATTTCTGCAAATCACTATAGCCAGCTCACTGTTGCACGCATCGCCATTGCTTCATTGGTCTGCGGAGCGTGCCATCCCCTATCCCAATGCAGCGCGAGGCCTGTCGGAACCCGGATTGGACGCAATGCGGTCGTTAATCGAATCAATCGTCACGTAGGTCCTACGCCCACGCCTATAACCCTTGAGAATGCCAGAGTCGAGCATGTGCGTCACTCGTCCGGGGCTCACTCCGAGAAGACGTGAGGCCTCGGCAGCAGATACCGTCTCTCCTTCAACGATGTAGTCCGCATCAACCTCAAAAAGACCATAAATGCTGCTCCATCAACCTCATAGGTGCTGGAAGCCGGTATCGGATCTCCATGAAGCATAAGCGATGCCACATACGTTTTCGCCGAATCGGCAGCCATGGCTATGGCCTCTTCCCGCGTATCTCCGAAGCTGAAGCAGCCCGGCAGGTCCGGAACCACAGCATCGAAACCGCCTTCCTCATCGGGTGTGAGTACAACCTGATACATAGACTGACCCACAAAGATCAACCCCCCTTATGAACACAGAGCTATATCTAGCCTGCTTCCTTGACTATGCCCCATATATCCCAATTGAACTATCCCTTAACGGCAGGGCATCATCGATCCCAACGGTAGACTGTCTATAGACATCTCCACGTAAGAAAGGACCCCATGCCCACCCTCATCATCGACGCTGACGCGTGCCCGGTCACCCGTGAGGCGCTCGCCTGTGCGCGCTCTGCACGCATCCCCGTGCTCATCGCCGGCAACTCCACGCAAAACCTCGCCCGGCGCATACGGCGCGACGACCCGCGCGACGCCGAGCACGCCCGTGGGCGCGACACCTCGCATCCGGGCTTTTGGGCGGAAACGCTCGACGTCTCCTGCGGCGCCGACAGCGCGGACTTCGCCATCATCGAGCGCCTGCAGCCCGACGACGTGGTCGTAACGCAGGACATCGGCCTCGCAAGCATGGTACTCGGCCGCGGAGCCGCGGCCATCGGGGTGCGTGGCCATGTCTACAACAAGGCGACCATCGACATGCAGCTGTTCATCCGTCACGAAGAGAAGAAGGTCCGCCGCGCGGGCGGACGCACACAGGGGCCGGCCGCCTTCACCGACGACGACCGTGAGCGCTTCCAGCGCAACCTCGCCCAACTCCTGCGCGAGGCGCTCGACAACTAAATCGCGCTACAGCCCCAGCGCTGCGAACACCAGGCCCCAAACGCATGCGACCAAGAACAGCCCGGCCACGATCACGGTATTCTCGCGCGGATGGCGATTGGTGCGGAACAGCACGAGGTACCCGACGCCGGCGGACGCGAGCAGGCCGGCCATGAGGGGCGCGAAGCCCAGCACGCCCTCCAGATAGAGCTGCGTGATGACCACGCTCGCCGAGCAGTTGGGCACCAGGCCCACCAGCGCGGAGGCGAACACCGCGAGCAGCTGGTTGCCCGAGAGGAACGCGGCCATCGCATCTTCGCCCACCGTCTCCAAAACGAGCACCAGCGCGAACGTTACCAGGAAGATGAAGAGGCTCACCTGCACGGTGTGCGAGACGGCGCTCATCACGATTGACCCGACGATTCCGAAGCGTCCACCGGCGTGACCATGGTCATGACCGTGGCCGTGATCATGGTCACAACCCGAAACATGTCCGTCGGCGTGCTCGTGGCCGTGCTCGCCCCCATGCGCATGCACATGACGATGTCCGCAGCCACAATGGTCCTGTTCGCACAGACGGCAGATGTGCTCGGCGGTCTCCCCGCCCTCGGCCATCTGATCCACCACATCGGCCTCCATGCCATCGCGGCGAACGGAGAGCACCGTGCGACGCAAGAACGCGTGCACGCGAGCATTCCTGCGCAGCGCGCGGATGGCGAGATCCACCACCACGCCCGTGATGAGCGCGACCAGAACCTTCAGCCCCAGCACGCGAAACAGCAAACCCGCCTCGACCTGCTCGGCGACCAGCATGGGCAGCATCTCGTCGGACGTGGAGAGAAACACCGCCACGAGCGTACCGAGCGTCACCACGCGTCCAGCGTAAAGCGTAGCCGCCATGGCCGAGAAGCCACACTGCGGAACCACGCCCAACAGCGCACCGACAACCGGGCCGGCGGTGCCCGCTCGGCGCACAACCGCGTTCGCGCGGGCACCCGCGGCATGTTCGAGCGCTTCGAGCGCGATGTAGGTCACAAACAGGAACGGCACGAGCGCGAGGGTGTCCTCGAGCGCATGCTCAAAGAAATGCAGTAGCAGATCCACGAACGACTCTCCTCAACGGGAACATCCAACGGGACCCGACGCCCCGAGGGTAGCTGTTTACATACCCCGTGCGCCACCTGGCAAACACGCGATACGTGAGTGAACCAGTATACTAATAGTTTCCATTGGATAACTCATGACGACAGACAGCACTTCACAACCATAAAAAATCTGCCCGACCGCAGCACCGCGCAGTCGGGCGACAGTTGCACTCGGTGGTTCGCCGTTCAGCCGCTAGGCACTAGTTGGTGCCGATGGACATCGTCTCGGGCAGGGTGCTGCCGCCGTCGATGACGATCTGCGAGCCGGTGAGATAGCTGGACTCATCGCTGCCGAGGAACGCGAAGAGCTCGCCCACCTCGATGGGGTTGGCCAGGCGCTTCATAGGCACGCCCACGGCGATGTCGGCGATGGCGGACTCGGGGTCCTCGGGGTTGGACTCGAGCGCATCTTCTCGACCATCGGGGTGCGGGCGTAGCCCAGCTGGGAGCAGTTCACGCGGATATTGCGATCGGCGTACTCCACCGCCAGGCACTTGGTGAGACCCACGAGCGCGGCCTTGGTCATGGCGTAGGCGGCCTCGCCGGCGTCCGCCACGATGTCGCCCGTGACGGAGGACGCGATCACGATGTTGCCTCCGCCCTGCTTGAGCATGTAGGGCACCACGGCCTTGCAGGTGTTCCACACGCCCTTGATGTTCACGTCGATGTGGAAGTCGCGCGTGGCGTCGTCCATCTCCTCGAACGGGGCGAGACGGCACACGCCCGCGTTGCAGCAGGCGACGTTGATCTCGCCAAAGGCCTCGACGCCCTTCGCGGCGGCCTCGTCCATCTGGGCTCGATCGGCCACGTTTGCCACCACGGTGATGATCTCGGAGCCGTACTCCTCGCGGAGCTTCGCGGCGGTCTCCTCCACCGAGGGGGACAGGTCGACCATGATGAGCTTTGCGCCGTACTTGGCATAGGCCATGGCGATTCCCTCGCCCAGGCCGGCGGCGGCGCCGGTGATGAGAGCGACCTTACCATCCAACTTAGCCATCTGCAGTCTCCTTTTCTTCGACAGCTTGTGGGTGCCTACCCCTCGATTGTACCGCCGGCGCACGGGCGCCGCCGAGCCCCTCCGAAGACCCGACCGCGCGGCCACGTGGAATCAGCGGGCGAGCGGCAAGGCGCCGCGGGCAACCGGGCGCGCGCGGCACCGGCAGTCCGCCGGCTTAAAAGTTTCACACCCCAAACACTTCGACCCTTCGATGACCCTCTATACTCTTGAGCGGAAACTTCGACCGCCGCGCATTCCCCGCGGGCCCGCCGCAGGCGTCACGGCCCCGCGCACGGAGCGCGGCGCACCACGATAGGAGCACGAACCATATGAACGTCCAACAGGCCCTCGAGTACTCGATGCAGCCCTTCATCCCCATGTTCATCTACGGCGACTACGACGCCATGGAGTCCGAGCGCCAGCGCGGCGAGGAGGCCATGAAGGCGCTGCTCGACGAGTGGCGCGCGAACGACGAGCCCGGATTCGGCTTCGACGTCATCCTCACCCTCGCCGACCAGAACCGCGAGCTGTGCGACCAGATCGGCGAGACGCGCCTGCGCAACCTCTCCAGCCCCCTGCTCGCCCGCAACCTCACTGACGCAGACCTGTGCGCCGGCATCGCCAAGATGCAGGGCCGCACCGCCGCCGGCGTCGCCCGCGAGGTCCGCGGCGACCGCGACGCCTACTCCGTCGCCTACGTCCGCAAGCCCATCAAGGGCACCGTGCTGGGCATCGACATCGAGACCACCGGCCGCGCGCCGGAGCGCGGCTACATCATCAACGTGGGCTGGGAGCTCATGGACCTGAAGAGCGACGCGGTCCCGCACGACCCGCAGGCCTTCTACTGCGGCATCCCCGAGATGTACCGCGAGACCGGCGTGCCGCTGGCCGACATCCACCACATCCAGTGGAGCGACCTCGAGGGCAAGACCCCGTTCCGCTCCGATACGAAGCTGCAGAAGGAGCTGCTCCGCCTCATGAAGCGCTATCCCATCATGGCCCATAACGCGGCCTTCGAGGATAGCTGGTTCATGCTGCACCTCCCCGGGTACGCCGAGGCCCGGCGCGCGGGCAAGATCATCGTCATCGACTCGCGCCACATCTGCCGCTCCATCGACGGCGAGGTCCGCACCCTGCCCCGCGAGAGCGCCCCGGCGAGCCTTCAGAACTGGGCGCGTCGCCGCGGGACGCTCGCCGCGGACGAGAACGAGCTGCACCTGGGCCTCGACGACACCGACCTCATGCTGCGCACTGTGCAGGCGGAATTTAACCTCAAGAACATGTTCCTCAAGTAGGGTCGTACTGCGTCGGGGCGGTGACCCCGCTGAAGGGTCGAGCTTTTTCGTACTGTTTTCCCGATTTGCCGAGTACGTGCTCTTTGCGCCTTGCCGCAACCTGCGGTTTTGCTGCTCTCAAGACCTTCCAAACTCCGGGTTTCTCAAAGTCAGTACGAAAAAGCTCCGCCACCAACGGATGCATGACAATTTCATAAGACGACTCTCAGAAAACGCTCCTATTCTTGGAGCGTTTTCGCGTTACACTCGACGCCATGACGCCCATCATAGAAGACAGCACGGCTGGCGGCGGCGAGATTGTCATCGGCCTCAACGGATCCAAAGAAACCTATGTGCTCAAGGGAGAAGAATACCTCGAGGCGGATGCCCATGCCGCCGAGCCCGCCGACGGCCTGCTCAACGCCAAGATTAAAATCTCGGGCAAGGTCGACACCTCCAAACCCGGCACGTACAAAGTGAGCTATCGCGTGTCGGACTCGTCTGGTCATACCGCAAAGGCAGTGCGCACCGTACATGTTGTCGAGTCGATGGAAACCATGCAGGGCGGCGCGCCTATCCTCATGTACCACTACGTCTATGACCCCGCAAACCCGCCGGCGGACCTCAACGGCGACTTCATCGCAGCCCCTACATCGCCTTCGAGTCCCACTCCTTTGGGATGCACAAGCCCGGCGGCAACGTGGGGCACGGCGGCATCATCAGCGCCATGAGCCGCGCTGACATCGCGGCGGATCTCAAGCACGCCCAGGAAATCGCGGGCGGGACCCAGGCCTTCGCCTATCCCTTCGGCGACGTCACCGACGACGGCCGCGCGGCCGTGCGAGACGCCGGCATCCTCTGCGCCTTCACCATGCAAAACTCGTGGGCTCACGTGGGCGACGACATCACCGCGCTGCCGCGCGTGCGCATCTCCGGAGAGTATTCGCTCGATTCGTTTATCGCCCTGGCGAACGGATAGAACGCGCTGGCGACAGCCAGCAGAAATGAATTCGCCCTCGCGCGGGCCGACTCGCAGGCGCCCGGCGAACCCATGTACACCCGACCTGGGTCAGTCCATCACATAACGCTCCAGCATGGACGCGTCGTGGATGACGATGCGGCCATCGTGCCCGCTCGTCGAAATGACGCCCTGCTCCCTGAAACCGCGCAGGATGCGGTTCACGCTCGTGCGCGACGAGGCCCCGCAGAACTGCGCGATGTCCTCGTTTGTGACATCGAGGGCGATCACGCTCCCCTCGTCGCAGGGCACGCCGAAGCGCTCGTTCAGGTCGTACAAGAACCCTCCCACGGCGCCGACCTTCCCATTCATCGTCAGATAACGCATGCGATAGAGGCTCTCCTCCAGGCTCGCGCGGTAATAGTCCTTCACATAGCCCAGCAGGCGAGAATCCTCATTCACGAACTCCCAGAACCTCACGCGGGGAACCGCCATGTAGGTCGCCTCGGGAGATTCCACGCGCACGCTGTAGGGGGATTTCGCATGGCTGCTCACCTCGTCGCGGAGAAGCGAAACGGGGCTCGGACCCTTGATGTAGGAGATGTTGAACCGGGTACCCTCGCGCAGCGTGACACTCGCCTTGACCACGCCCTCCACAAGAACGAACACGTACTCCTGATCGAAGCCGTAGTACGAGAGATACTCATGGCGAGCTTTGCGCATCTCGTGAAATCCCCGCTCGCGCAAAAAGTCGACGAGATAGTCAGATCTCTCGATCACGCGCACCCCTCCCATACCTGACCTCCGGAAATCGCAACTCTATCGGACTGTGAAGCCGAAGCTGTACCAAATGGTAACAACATAGGTCAGACCGCCCCGATGCCATCACCACCATAGTTACCCCTCGTCCGTACCGGCAATCAACCAAGAGAGGGGCACACATGTTTGATATAGATTTGCCATATGACCGAGGACGGATGCATCTGAGCCTGCCGGATGAAAGCGTCGTCGGCGTGCTCGCGGGCAAACAGGGAGACTTCACGCCCGACGCTGGGCAGGAGGAGCTCGTCGAGCGGGCGCTCGACACCCCTTACGACTCGCCCACACTCGAGCAGCTCTGCCAGGGCAAACGCGACATCGTGATCATCAGCTCCGATCACACGCGCCCGGTTCCCTCACGCGTGACGATGCCCATCCTGCTGCGTCGCATCCACGCGGCGGCACCCGAGGCGCACGTGCGCATCCTCGTGGCGACCGGCATGCACCGGGCATCCACACATGAGGAGCTCGTGGACAAGTATGGCGAACGCATCGTCGCCGAAGAGGAGATCGTGATGCACGTCGCCACCGACGACGAGGCGATGGTCGCAATCGGGACCCTGCCCTCCGGCGGCGAGTGCATCATCAACCGTATCGCAGCCGAAGCCGACCTGCTACTCGCCGAGGGCTTCATCGAGCCACATTTCTTCGCCGGCTTCTCGGGGTCTCGCAAGTCGGTGCTGCCGGGCGTGGCGTCCTACAAGACCATCATGTACAACCACAACGGGCAGTTCGTGCACGACCCGCGGTCGCGAGCGGGCATCATCGAGGGCAACCGCGTGCACGACGACATGATGGCCGCCGCCGAAATGGCGGGCCTCGCTTTCATCCTGAACGTCGTTCTGGACGGAGAGCACCGTGTCATCGGGGCGTTCGCGGGTGACATCCATGCGGCGCACGAGGCGGGCTGCGACTTTGTACGCGGGCTCGCCGGCGTGCGCGCCGTGGACTGCGACGTTGCCATCACCACCAACGGCGGCTACCCGCTCGACCAGAACATCTACCAGGCCGTCAAGGGTATGACCGCCGCCGAGGCGACACTCGACGAAGGCGGCGTCATCATCGCGGTCGCGGGATGCGCCGACGGCCACGGCGGAGAGGGCTTCTTCAAGAACATCGCGGAAAACGACCCCGCTGCGTTCGAACGCTCCTGCATCGACCGTCCCAAGGACCAGACGCTGCCCGACCAGTGGACCGCCCAAATCTTCGCGCGCATCCTCGCCCATCATCCGGTCATCCTCGTGAGCGACCTATGCGACCACGACATGATTCGAGCCATGCACATGACGCCCGCAAGCACCGTCGACGAGGCCGTGCAGCTGGCCCGCGAGCTCAAGGGGCCGAACGCGCGCTTCGCCATCATCCCCGATGGGCTCGGCGTTGTCGTTCAGCGCTGACGACTCGGCCCGCCAAATAAGATCGCCGCCGCCGACAGACCAGCACGACACACGGCGGCAACGATCGCCTCAGACGAAACGACCATCGAAAGGAACCACATGATCACCCCCATCCTCGCCGAGTTCGCCTCAACCGCCCTCATGATCGTCTTCGGCGTCGGCGTCCATTGCGACATCACGCTCAAGGGCAGTAAGTACCGCGACTCCGGCCACATGTTCGCGATCACCACTTGGTCGTTTGGCATCAGCGTGTGCCTGTTCATCTTTGGCGGCGTGTGCATGAACCCCGCCATGGCCCTTTGCCAGGCGATCGTTGGCCTCATCCCCTGGAACAGCGTGGTGCCTTTCGCCATCGCCGAGATGCTGGGCGGCGTTGCAGGCGCATGCATCGCCTGGCTCATCTACGCAGATGACTTCCGCGCCTCCGAGGGCGAGGTCGACGGCGTCGCCATCCGCAATATCTTCTCGACCAACCCCACGCCCGAGTCCTACAACCTGGTGCGCAATTTCTGCATCGAGGCGTTCGACACCTTCGTGTTCCTCACCGGCATCCTGTGCATCGCGGCCCATGCGGGCGACAACCTGCTCGCGCTGGGCATCGGCGTGGGCCTGCTGGTCTGGGCCGTGGGCATGGGGCTCGGCGGCGTGACGGGCTTCGCCATGAACCAGGCGCGCGACCTCGGCCCCCGCATCGCCTACCAGCTGCTGCCCATCCGCGGAAAGGTCGATAACAACTGGCTCTACGGCCTGGTGGTGCCCGGCATCGCGCCGTTCGCCGGCGCCATCGCCGCCGCGCTGTTCGTCACCTCCGTGCTAGGCATCTCGTTCTAGCGGAAGCGCTCCCGCGCCCGCCCCGCGATGCCTCCCGACGGCCGCATCGACCCCGGGCGGGCGACTCGATTCCGGTCGCCCGCCGGCCGGCGCCGCGCTGCCCGTCACCCGTCGAGCGGCGCGCAGGGCGCCCCGGTTCGATATGGCACGCCCCCATGGCATCCCGCCCCCATGGGTAGAATAGCGACGTCCCTCAAGCCCCGGAGAATCGAGGATGCCATGAATGCCCCGAAGCGGTATTGGAACGGCCTGGACGACGCGTCGCGCAAGGCGGTCAAGAAGGCCTCCTTCGCGGGCCTCATACTCGGCATCGTGCTCATAGGGATCACGTGCATCCCGTCCGCGATAGCCGACGTCGCAACCGACCTCATCCTCATGGCGTTCGGCCACGCCCAAAACGCATCGCTGCTGAGCAATTTCCTCTGGCCCATCGTGGGACTGATACTCATGCCCGTCGCCGCAAAGCGCTCGATTCCCCTGCCGACGGAGCTCGATACCCCCGAAGCCTAGGACCGCTGCTCCTTGTTGAGCTTTTTCGTATCGGATTGACGTTTTGCGCTATAGAACCCCATACCATTTATTTTTTTCCTGCGAAATCAAACGCTTAGGCTCACCTATACTCGGCCGAACTCCGAATTAGTACGAAAAAGCTCCGCGAGACCGTCCGCGGCGCCTCTCGCGACCACGGCTCAAACCCAAAACACCCGCACTTCACTCGAAGTTCGGCAATCGTCCGACGGACAGCCAGTCCATGCCGTGCATCTGCCCCAAATCCGAGGACCGACTGACAACATCCGGCATAAATCAGTCGCATTTCTGACAATTACCTGCAACAAACATGCAGGTAGATACCGTTGATTTTGCAATGACTACCGTTCAGGGGAATCTATTGCACCACAGGCGAGCGTCCCTTATCCTGTCCGCCATGACAAAGGTTCTCTGCGACATATCCGCACTACGGTACTACAGGACACCGCCCCGCTATTTTTATGCCCTTCCACCGATCCCCGACTTCGATACTCCCTATGGCCGCGGGCGGCTCCGCCAAAGCCCCGTCGCGACACGCATCATCGACATCCCCATCCATGCGCTGAGCTTCGGCCACGACCGCCTGACCTCAACACTTGTGAAACAGCATCTATGGAGTAAGGACCTGCCCGCAGGGGCGATTATCGACACACCGTTCGACGTCGCCGTCACATCTCCGCTCCTTACGCTGTTGATGCTCTCAACCCATCTTGATCCCATCGACACCGCATTGCTGATATACGAATTCACCGGCTTGTTTTCGCTCTACTCCCCCAGTAAAGAAATGGACGACGTTATCTGTCAGTCGGTAAAACAGGGCGAATTCGAGCGGCTCGATTCCTGGCGACGCATCACCAGCGCCCAGGGGAAACCAACCGATTTATGGGTCAGAAAGCCCCTCCTCGAAATCGATGACATCCACCATATCCTCGATGCCGGGAAGGGAATGCGCGGGCGAAACCGGCTAGCAAAGGCGATGCGATACGTGACCGGGAAAGTCGCCTCCCCCTTCGAGGCGAAAACCTCCATCCTCATTGGGTCGCCCCGGCGGGTAGGAGGTCTTGGGTTCGCGGGGTTTAAAAACAACCTTGAAATCAAGCTTGATGATAATGCCCAGAGAATTTGCGGACTAAAAAACGCGTACGGCGACATAGTGTGGGAGGCCACATCCGATCATCCCATGGTCATCGTAGAGTGCCAAGGTGAAATGGCTCACAACAGCCGCGATCGGGCTCAGGCCGATGACGACCGGGCACTCGCATTGGAAAGCATGGGTATCGAGGTGATTCGCATCTCCTATAAGCAGATCTCGGACCGCACGCGTTTCAACCTGCTCGCACGGCGCCTCTCCAACACCTTGAGCATAAAGCTCCCGAACCCCACACCGCGATTGGCCCAGAGAGAAATAGAGATGCGCGATGCGCTTTTCGGCGCTTGGCCCTACTACGAATACCGCCCGTTAGGGACAGGCCGCTAAACCCACCTCGAGCTCAATGAACTTTTTCGTATCGATTTCTGAAACCGGTGAGTATTGGACGCTTTGCTGCCCTTAAAAGCACAGGATTCACTCGGCTATGCCCTCCGGCTACTTTCGAGTTCTTCAAAACAATACGAAAAAGCTCATCCAGTTCGCGCACGTAGGCAAAAGACGAGATGAATCGGTCAACACAAGATTGACGTTGGTTATTCTCAGCCATTTGCAATGGTCTTCTTGACATATGAGCATACGTTCATATAATTATCTGTAGTAGATATATGAGTATCTGTTCATATGAAAGAAGGTGCATTGAATATCATGGCAGACGACCATGCCGCCAAGCCGGGCGCTCGCGAAGAGGGCGAAGTCCTCCCTGAGGAGGAGCTGCTCTACGACCTTGCCGATCTCTTCAAGGTCTTCAGCGACACCACGCGCATCAAGATCTTGTACACGCTCATGACCGACGAGCTGAGCGTCAACGAGATCGCAGAGGCCCTCGGCGCGTCGCAGTCCGCCGTCTCCCACCAGCTGCGCATCCTCAAGCAGGCGCATCTGGTCAAGTTCAGGCGCGACGGCCGCAACATCCACTACTCGCTCGCCGACGACCACGTCCTGACCATCCTGGACCAAGGCCTCACCCACATCTGCGAGTGACCCTCGCCTCGATGCAGGGGCTATCCCCAAATCGAGGCGCAAGCCCAAATCGAGGCGGGCACCACCACCGGCAATTTCCAAACCAACCGAAAGGAACCCATCATGCGTAAGGTTTTCAAACTCGACGAGATCGACTGCGCCGTCTGCGCCGGCAAGCTCGAGGACGCCATCAAGAAGCTCGACGGCGTCCAGGACGCCAAGATCAACTTCCTCACCCAGAAGCTCACCCTCGAGGCCGCCGACGAGGACTTCGACAACGTCCTCGACGCCGTGGTCAAGCTCACCGCCGAGGTCGAGCCCGACTGCGAGATCCTGCGCTAATCGGCATCACGCCCTAACGAGGCATCGCGACAAAGACCTGGACGAGTTTGGTTCGCACCCCATCCCCACATGCTGGCGGCACCGCCGATTGGAGTGGTTTTCCACATGAACAAGAAGCAAAAAAAGTGGCTCAAGCGTATCCTCCTCGCGCTCGCCATCTTCTTCACCGTCATGGCCCTCGACGAGTTAGGCGTACTCGCGGGCATCTTCGGAGAGCCCGGCGCGCTGTACGCGAGCTTCGCGCTCTACCTCATCCCCTACCTCATCGCCGGGCACGACGTGCTTCTCAAGGCGTGGCGCAACATCCGTCGCGGCGAGGCCTTCGACGAGAGCTTCCTCATGACCGTCGCCACCATCGGCGCGTTCGCCATGATCTTCTTCCCCGACACCGAGCCGCATATGGCGGAGGGCGCGGCCGTCATGTTGTTCTACCAGGTCGGCGAGCTGTTCCAGAGCTATGCCGTGGGCAAGAGCCGCAAATCCATCGCGGCCATGATGGACATCGCGCCCGACTACGCGAACATCGAGCGCGATGGGTCGCTGGCGCAGGTCGATCCCGACGAGGTGCAGATAGGCGACATCATCGTGATCAAGCCCGGTGAGCGTGTTCCCATCGACGGCATCGTCGTCGATGGAGCCTCCCAGCTCGACACCGCCGCCCTCACCGGCGAATCGGTGCCGCGCCACGTGGAGGAGGGCGCGGAGGTCATCTCCGGCTGCATCAACATGACGGGCGTCCTGCGCGTCCGCACCACCAAGCTCTTCGGCGCCTCGACCGTGAGCCGCATCCTCGAACTCGTGGAGAACGCGAGCGAGAAAAAGGCGCACACCGAGAACTTCATCACGCGATTCGCACGCGTCTACACGCCCATCGTCACCTTCGCGGCGCTGGCGATCGCCATCATCCCGCCGCTGATGGGCATGGGGACGTGGCCCGATTGGATCCTGCGCGGACTCACCTTCCTCGTGGTGAGCTGCCCGTGCGCCCTGGTCATCAGCGTGCCGCTGTCGTTCTTCGGCGGCATCGGCGGGGCGTCCAAGCTCGGCATCCTCGTCAAGGGCTCCAACTACCTCGAGGCGCTGTCGGAGGTCGACACCGTCGTGTTCGACAAGACCGGCACCCTCACATCCGGCACCTTCAACGTGGTCGCCATCCACGCCCAGGACGGCGTCGACCCCGATTACGTGCTGTCCATGGCGGCGTACGCGGAAGCGTTCTCCGACCATCCGATCGCCGTCTCCATCAAGGAGGCCTACAACGGCGACATCGACCAGACGCGCATCGCGCAGACCGCCGAGGAATCCGGCCACGGAGTCCAGGCCACCATCGATGAGCACGTGGTGCTCGTGGGCAACGACAAGCTGATGGCCGCCCACGGCGCGAACTGGCATGACTGCGAGCTCACCGGCACCATCCTGCACGTCGCCATCGACGGCTCGTATGCCGGTCATATCGTCATCGCCGATGTGGTGAAGGACGATGCCGAGCAGGCCATCCGCGATCTGCACGCCGCGGGCGTCAATCGCTGCGTTATGCTCACCGGCGACCGCGAGGAGGTGGCGCGCGCCGTCGCAGCAAAACTCGGCCTGGACGAATACCACGCCCAGCTGCTGCCCGGCGACAAGGTCGAGCAGGTGGAGCGCATCCTCGACTCCGCCCGCGGCAACCTCGCCTTCGTGGGCGACGGCATCAACGACGCCCCCGTGCTCACCCGCGCCGATGTGGGCATCGCCATGGGCGCCATGGGCTCGGACGCCGCCATCGAGGCCGCGGACATCGTCCTCATGGACGACAAACCGAGCAACATCGCCCGCGCCATCCGCATAGCGCGCAAGACCATGCGCATCGTGCACCAGAACATCGTGTTCGCCATCGGCGTCAAGGTGCTCATCCTCGCGCTGGCGGCGGTCGGCATCGCGAACATGTGGCTCGCGGTCTTCGGCGACGTGGGCGTGGCGGTGATCGCCATCCTCAACGCCATGCGCGCCATGAACGTCAAGCGGGATTAGCGGCCTCGAGACCAACGCCCCGGCATCGGGGGCGGCAAGCACCTGAGCATACCCGACACGGGAAGAGGGCTCGTTCACGGGAACGAGCCCTCTTCTTTCGGACAAGCCAAACAGATTCGGTCCTACTTGACCTTGTCCACGCGCGCCGGGGCAGCGGTCCCGCGCTTGTTCTCGCCGGTCCCGCGCTTGTTCTCGCGCATGATCGATCCCTCCCGCCGTGGACGCAGGATGCGCTAATCCATTTTCAGGTACAGCGGGTGCGCCTCCAGCAGGGTCTCCACGCGCTTACGCACGCACATGCGCTCGCGCACATCCTGAGGGGCGAACACCACGCGCGCGACCAGGCCGCCGATCTCGCGGAACTCCTCGGCCGTGAAACCGCGGGTGGTGGCGGCGGCTGAGCCCGCGCGGATGCCGCTCGTCACAAACGGCGAGCGCGTCTCCCCCGGGATCGAGTTCTTGTTCACCGTGAGGCCGACCGCGTCGAGCAACGTCTCGGCCTCCTTGCCCGAGATGCCCGCAGGCGTGAGGTCCACCAGGCACAGATGGTTGTCGGTTCCTCCGGACACGAGGCGCAGGCCGCCCTCGACCATGCCCTCGCCCAGCGCGGCGGCATTCTCCACCACATGATCGATGTAGGCTGAGAACTCGGGGCGCAGCGCCTCGCCAAACGCCACGGCCTTTCCCGCGATGACATGCATGAGTGGGCCTCCCTGCGTGCCGGGGAACACCGCCTTGTCGATGGCGCGGGCGAGCTTCTCGTCGTTGGTGAGGATGAACCCGCCGCGCGGACCGCGCAGGGTCTTATGACTCGTGGAGGTCACGACGTCCGCATGCGGGAACGGCGAGGGATGGGCGCCGGTCGCCACCAGGCCGGCGATATGGGCCATGTCCACCATGAGGCGCGCGCCCACGCCATGGGCGATCGCGGCCATGCGCTCGAAATCGATCACGCGCGGATACGCCGAGGCGCCCGCGACGATGAGCGCGGGGCGCTCGCGCTCGGCCAAGCGCTCCAGCTCCTCGTAATCGATGGTCTCCGTCTTAAGGTCCAGGCCGTACGGCACGAAGTTGTACAGCTTGCCCGAGAAGTTGACCGGGCTGCCGTGCGTAAGATGCCCGCCCTGGTCGAGGCTCATGCCCAAGATCGTGTCGCCCGGCTCGACGAGGGCGGCGTATGCGGCGAGATTCGCGTTGGCGCCGCAATGGGGCTGCACGTTGGCAAATTTGCAGCCGAACAGGGCGCAGGCGCGTTCACGGGCCAGGTCCTCGACCACATCGACCTGCTCGCACCCGCCGTAGTAGCGATGCGCCGGATAGCCCTCGGCATATTTGTTGGTGAGCACGCTGCCCATCGCCTCGAGCACTGCGGGGCTCGTGAAGTTCTCCGATGCGATGAGCTCGATGGTCCCCCGCTGGCGGGAGAGCTCGTCGGTTATCACCTGGGCGATGGCCGGGTCGGAATCTGCGAGGTGCGTCATGCGGAACTCGGTCATGGGGGCTCCAATCTTTAAATGACACTTCAATGGCACTGTTTATGCACATGACCTACCGTACCCAAAAGCCCCCGGATGGATACCTCCGCAACGGCAGGCGGCGAAGCCGCAACAAACTGGCAATCAGGCGACCGCCGCGCCACGGGTCCGTGGGAGGCCGATGCCAAATGACCGCCTTGGACAAGAGCTCCCAACACGGAGCAGAGGCCGTCCCGGTTGCACCCGCATATGACAAAAGGCGGCGGCACCGCTCCTCGCGATGCCGCCGCCTTTACAAATCCTACGGTGGACTCACCCGCTATCTCTTACCGTTGGGACGGGGCTATCCGATTCATCGAGCCCGCCGACGCGTTCCCTCATCGATCGTCTTGCCAACCAACCGGTGGAACTAAAGAACGGCGCGAACGCTCGCTTTTCACATCTAACCGATCTCGGTGTCGCAAGCGGCGGGCCCGAAAGCTGCTATATCTTCAAAACCCATCGGACACACCTCCCGTCTCGGTCGCGGTAACGTTGCGACTCTTTTAGTACAACCTGCTTATGCCCCGACGACCATTGGTCTTTCATGAATGAGGCCACTCAACCGCAAACGGTAGCTTTTTATCCGTAGACGGCATACAGAACTGTGCCTCAAGCAGATTACTCGATGAGCATCGCATCGCCGAAGCTGAAGAAGCGGTACTCCTCCCGCACGGCCTCCTCGTAGGCATCTATGACCTGATCGCGCGTGGCGAGGGCCGAGACGAGCATCATGAGCGTGGAACGCGGCACGTGGAAGTTCGTGATAAGCGCATCCACAACGTGGAACGTCGAGCCCGGCATGAGGTACAGATTGGTGGTGGCGTCCTCGCGCACCGTGATGTCGCCCTCGCCGCACACGTCGGCGCCGTCCGCGCGGCCCTCGAAGCCGCGTGCCGTGACGGCGGGGGCGCTCGAGGGCGCGGCGGCGTCCCACGCGCTCTCGAGCGAGCGCACCGCGGTGGTACCCACGGCGATCACACGGTGACCGGCGGCCTTGGTGGCGTGCACGGCCTCCACGACCTCGGCGGGCACGTGGTAGCGCTCGGTGTGCATGACGTGCTCGGTGGGATCGTCCTCCTCCACCAGGCGGAACGTGTCGATGCCCACCTCGAGCTCGACGGCCGCCCAACCGCAGCCCTTATCCTTGATGCGCTGGATGAGCTCCGGGGTGAAATGCAGGCCCGCGGTGGGCGCGGCGGCGGAATGCTCCTCGCTCATGGCGTACACGGTCTGGTACTTCTCGGGATCTCCCTCATAGCTGGTGATGTAGGGCGGCAGCGGCACGTGGCCCGCGGCGTGAATCGCCTCATCCAGCGTGCGCTCAACCCCCTGCTCGTTCACGCCCACGGGCTCGAAACGCACCAGGCGCCCGCCCTTGGAGTCGTCCACGAAATCGATGATCTCGGCTTTGAGCACCACGGGTGAGCCCTCGGGGGCGAGCAGGCCACCGGCGCGGTACTCCACCACGTTGCCCGGCTTGAGGCGCTTGCCGGGGTTCACCAGGCACTCCCACACATGACCGAGCGGATCGATGTCCTCGCGGCGACGAAGCAGCAGCGTCTCGGCCACACCACCCGTGGGCTTCTTGCCGATCAGGCGCGCCGGCATGACGCGCGTCTGGTTGGCCACCAGCAGGTCCCCGGGCTCCAGGTAATCGAGGATGTCGTAGAAGTGCCGATGCTCCACGGAGCCGCCGTGCTCGAGCGCACGGCATCGCCCGCGCGAGGCGCACCGCCCTCGAGCTCGCGGTTGAGCACCAGCAGACGACAGGAGTCGCGCGGCTCGGCGGGGGCCTGGGCGATCAGCTCGTCGGGGAGGTTGTAATCGAAATCATCGGTGCGCATGGAGTCGCCTTTCATATGAGCGCCGCGTGGCCAAGGCCGAGCAGTCGAGTTGTCGAACAGCCGTCCATGATAGCGCAGCTCAGCGGGCCCTATCCCCGGGATGCGGCGCGGCGCGCCTTCTGCGCTTTTCGCTCATCGCGCAGGCGGGCGCGGTCAAGGGCGGCCTCGGCGGCCGAGAAGCGGCAACCGCAATAGTTCTGCCTGTACATACCCAATTCGCGGGAGCGCCGCGTGGCCTGGGGGTACCAGGGGCGGAAATCGCGGATCACCGGGGTGAGGCCGTGTGCCGCCGACAGTTTCTCCAACACGTCATTACAGGTGTCGAATAGCTGGTACGGCGACACCGCGAGCGTGGTGGCGATATGCGAGAAGCCCTCGCGCTCGGCCACCCGACATGCCTCCGCGAGACGCAGGGCGTAGCACGCGCGACAGCGCCGCTCGCGATCGGCGCCCAGGCGCGCGACCGATGCATCCCAGCGAGCGCGGTCGTCACCGGCCTCGATAAGCGGCAACCCGTTCTCAGCAGCCCAGCGGCGCAGCTCCTCAAGCCGCTTCTCATGCTCGGTCAGCGGCTGGATGTTCGGGTTCGTCCAGCAGATGGTGGGCTCAAAGCCCTCTTCCACAAGCAAACGAACCGGCTCGAGTGAGCACGGGGCGCAGCAGGCATGCAATAGCAGGGCGGTCATGAACGGCGTCCTCCCTCGACAACGGTAAAGCCCCTGTCATCTCCCGAAAGCGAAGCGGGACAACGGCCAGCCTCTACCCCATCCGCTCCGGCAGCTCCGGCCACCCCGGCAGCTTCGTCTGCCCTGGCCACTCCTCTTGCTCCGGCGCTGCCCTCCGCGCGCGTGTGCAAGGTAGGGCGCGAAACAACGTGATCGATCCCATAGAACGCGACGCCGTACGAGGTATCCTCGCAATACGCGATGGCGGGATCGTTCCTGATTGCACGCACATAGCCCCAGTCGCCTGAGCAGCCTGTCAAATGTACCGTCACCACAATGACGGTCCACAAGGGCCATCTGAGCCCCATGCCCAAGACCATAAGCAGCAGAGAAACGACGATGCTCGGGGCAAGCGCGATCACCAGGTATTGGTCTCGCGTATACATAATCCCTTCGGCACTCGCGTAAATCATGCCCATCTCCCAGTTGGACCCAAAGGTCACCCGAGAACCGGGTGGAGCAAATTGGCTGAAAAAGAACGCGTGCACAAGCTCGTGCAGACCAAGGGAGGCAAGGGGAACCAATACGAGCAGGATCCACCACCACAACTGGAACTTCTGCCCGCCTTCCACCCCCAAGACGCCATTGCCCCAGGCACCGAACATGGCACCGAGCTCGAAAGGCACCACGGGAGCACCCAGGACGCGGTGCAGGGCGCTCATGCCGAGGCCCCAGACCACAGCAGCGGCGATACCCGCCAGCACCGTAAAGCCCGACGCCCTGCGCATGAAGCGAAGAAACGCATCGTCCTCAAATACGTGTATGTCTCCAATTCTTCTCATGTTCCTAAGTGTAACGCCTCGTGCGGACACCTGTGCGATAATGTGAGGTTACACCGGGTGGCGACTACTTGACTCCACGTCTACGTCCTCGCCTCGCCCGAACGCAGACGCACGCCAACGACTGAGAACACAGCCGAAAGAAGGATAGCCATGACTACACAGCTCACCCGCGCCGATCGTCCCGCCTGGCCCAAGCGCGCCGTCGTCACTGCCGGCATGCCCTACGGCAACAAGGGTCTGCACTTCGGCCACGTGGGCGGCGTGTTCGTGCCCGCCGACTTCTACGCCCGGTTCCTTCGCGACCGCCTGGGTCGCGAGAACGTGATCTTCGTCTCGGGCACCGACTGCTACGGCTCCCCCATCATGGAGGGCTTCCGCAAACGCCAAGAGGCCGACGACTACAAGAAGCACATCTCAGACTACGTGCGCGAGAACCATGACAGCCAGGAAGCCGACCTTGCCAGCTTTGGCGTGTCTTGCGACCTGTACGCCGGCAGCGCGCTGGAGCCCGCCGTGCACATCCACGAGCGCGTGACCAGCGAGATCATCCGTCGCCTACATGAGAAAGGCGCGCTGGAGAAGCGCTCGACCAAGCAGTTCTACGACAGGAAGGCGGGCCAGTTCCTCAACGGCCGCCAAGTGCTCGGCCGCTGCCCCATCCAGGGATGCAAGTCCGAAAAGGCCTATGCGGACGAGTGCGACCTCGGCCACCAGTTCGAGCCCGAGGAGCTCATCGCCCCCAAGAGCGCGCTCACCGGCGAGACGCCTGAACTCGTCCCCGTCGACAACCTCTATTTCGATCTTCCCGAGCACCTTGAGTACCTGAAGACGTACACCAAACAGCTCGAGCACGACCCCACGGTGCGCTCGGTGGTCTCCAAGACCATGGAGGAGTGGCTCAATCCGGCTCAGCTCTACATCCAGAACAAGTTCCGCGAGGCATTCGACGCCATCGAGGGAGGGCTGCCCGCCCACACCGTCATCGAGCCCGAGGGCAACAAGAGCTCCTTCACCGTCGCGTTTCCCAGCTGGCGCGAGCGAGATGAGGCCCATGAGATGCTCAACGCCGGCGGCGTGCGCTTCCGCTCCGGCAAGGCGCTCGTCCCCTTCCGCATCACGGGAAACGTCGAGTGGGGCGTGCCCGTCCCCAACGATTGCGGCTGCACCGACCTCACCTGCTGGGTCTGGCCAGAGAGCCTATGGGCGCCCATCAGCTTCACCCGCGCGGTGCTCGCGCGCGACGCCGCCAAACTCGAGGCCGCGGGCGCGGACCCCTCCGGCCTCGCCGAATGCGCCGTCTCCGATGCCGAGCTCGTTGGTGATGCCCCCGCGATGATCATGGCGGAGCCCGAGTACACGCATGCCAGCCTCGACTGGCGCGATTGGTGGGCGAGCGAGGACGCGCGCGCGTACCAGTTCATCGGCCAGGACAACATCTACTTCTACTGCATCGCACAATCCGGCATGTGGGAGGCGCTCGACTGGAACATGCAGCAGTCCTGCGTCGCGGCCAACTACCACATCCTCTACATGGGCAAGAAGGCGAGCTCGAGCTCCCAGACCCCGCCCCCGCTGGCCCACGAGATGCTCGAGCACTACACGCCCGAGCAGCTCCGCGCCCACTGGCTGTCACTTGGCCTAGGAGAAAAGCCCGTCAGCTTTAGCCCCAAGGCCTTCGACACGCGCGTGAGCGGCAAGGATAAAGACGGCACCGAGATCCTCGCCTGCAACGACAAGCGCGTGATCGACCCCGTCCTCAAGGAAGGCGCGATGCTCACGGGCGTCTTCAACCGATTGGCACGGTCCGCCTTCTACGGCGTCGCCGTCAAGGAGGGCGACGAATCCCCCTACCGCACCGGCTGCATCCCCGCCGGAGCGCCCAGCGCGAAGGTCTCCGCCGAAACCGAGCAGGCCATCCTCGCCTTCGAGCAGGCCATGCACACCTTCGAGCTGCACCACGCCCTCGGCGTGTGCGACGAGTTCCTCCGCGCCGCGAACAAGCGCTGGAGCGACGCGAGCAAGGCGGCGAAGAACGCCGAGGACGATAAACTCATGACGCAAGCACTCGTTGACGCCTTCCACGAGCTGCGCGCCGCCACCGTCCTCATGCACGGCATCGTGCCCTCGGGCTGCGAGAAGATCTGCGAGCACTTTGCCATCGCACCAGAGGTCTTCTTTAGCTGGGAGCACATCTTCGAGACCTGCGACGAGCTCGTAGCCGAGCTGGGCGAACAGGCGGGTACGCACGCCATCAAGGTGCTGCCGCCGCGCTTCGACTTCTTCGAGAAGCACCCGAGCCAGTATTAAACCGTCGAGGTGCGCGCCGCGCCCGTGTCCACACTCGAAAGGACCCCCATGGCATTCACCATACGCCAAACGCTCCCGCAAGACGTCGAGGCGGCCGAGCGCGCCCTCGAGGACGGCAAGGCTGCCCTGGCCGCGCTCGATATCCCACAATGGCAGGGCGAGTATCCGGATCGCATCGATATCGAAGACGATATGGCTCACGGTGCCTCATATGTCGCTGTCGATGAGGGCGGCACAGTGTTGGGCGTCATGGCACTCTCGTTTGACGGCGAGAAGACCTACGACGCCATCGATGGCGCATGGCTGACCGAATCCTCCTCCAACTCCCCCACCTACGGCGTCATCCACCGCTGTGCGGTACGCGCGCAGGCAGCGCACTGCGGCGTCATGACCTCCATGTTTGCCGAGGGTGAATGCATCGCGCGCGAGCACGGCATGAAAAGCCTGCGCATCGACACGCACGAGAGGAACCTCCCGTTGCAGGGGCTTGCAACCAAATGCGGATATACGCGCTGCGGCGTCATCACACTCCCCTATGAGGGCGAAGCCGACCCGCTGCGCATCGCGTTCGAGAAACTGCTATAGCCCATGGCACGCCCCGGCATCCAAAAGCACCTCGATATCGCATCGCTCCTGCAATGCCCCCTCTGCCATGAGCGCCTGCACGCAATAACGTGTTCGCTGCGCTGTGCGCGTGGCCACGACTTTGCGATCTCATCCAAGGGATTTCTCAACCTTATCCCCCAGCAAGGACCCCTCAAGGGGTACGACGAGGCGTTCTTCACCAGTCGTCAACGCGTCATGGAGGCCGAGGTCTATCGCATCCTGAACGAAGCGCTTATTCAGACGCTTGAGAATCTCGACCTGCCTGACGACCCGATTATCATCGATGCGGGGTGCGGGGAGGGCTCGTATCTTAAAGCCATCTCATCGAGATTCTGCGGCACATGCATCGGCATTGATATCGTCAAGGACGCCATCCGCTGCGCCGCTCGTGGCGGTGGTGCCGAGCGCTGGCTTGTGGCAGACCTGGCGAACATGCCGATCCGAAATCATTCCGTCGATGTTGTCCTGAATGTGTTCACGCCGGCAAATTACACCGAATTCCAGCGCATTCTCAAACACGACGGAATGCTCGTAAAAGTCATACCCGGACCAGACCATATGCACGAGCTGCGCGATCTCGCCTGCGATAGACTTGCTCACTCCGCAATGCAGGACCATGGTGTCGCCGAGCACCTGTCCCGCCATATGGAACTGACAACCCGCGCACGCGTAACGCAAACGAGCTACGTTTCACCCGAACTCGCGCGTGACCTCGTTCGCATGAGCCCCGTAACCTTCGGCATGGACCCCGATGAACTCGAGCTCGACAAGCTGACGAACATCACCGTCGATGCCGAAGTCCTCTGCGCCCGTCCACATGGGCAGGAGACGAGGTAGGCCCCAACAACGCAACCTTAGGGGATACAAAAGGCGTTTAGCAGCCCAAACGCCCCTTCCGTCAAGTCGGTTGCTGCCGCCCGGGGTGGCGGGCATACAGTCCCATGCGAGTTCCGCACGAGCCGAAGGCCCCAGTGGGGCCTTCGCGCGAGCAGGACTGTCCGAGCAGGGAACTGTATGCCCGCCACCCCGGGCGGCAGTCCCGCGCATCACTTCTTGGCGTGGCCGTTGCGCCAAATCTCGCGGCCCAAACCGAGGGCCAAAACCAACGCGCTCGTATACCCAAAAAAGCCGATGACGGGAATGCCGAAAATGACCGGCTCGATCTTGGCGTAATAAACCACCGACGAGCCAATGAACAGTCCGGCGATCACAATTGCCATCGACATGCGGTCGACGATGCCGCCCACACGGCGCAGCACCTGCTCACTGCCAAGGACCTGCATGTTCATCTTGAGCTGGCCGCGGGTGAGCATACGCGACGCCAAGCCGAGCTGCTCCGCCATTTCGAGATGACCCTTGAGTGCCCGATAGGAGGCTCCCGCGAGCTCCTCGGCAGCCTCCTGCGCACGACGGTACGAGCTCTTTTCATGTCGAATGTGGTCGGTGATGATCTCGATCATGTTCACATCGGGCATGTACTCGGTGAGCAACCCCTCAAGCGTCACCATGCCACGTGCGAACATCGTCACCACGCTGGGCAATTCCACGTCGTTCTTGCGCGCCAAGCTGATGAGCGACGTGAGGAACTCGCCGATGTCCAGGTCCTTCAAATCCAGACTGGCGAAATCGGCGACGATGAAATCGAGGTCCGTCAAGAAGGTCGAGTGATCGAGCTCCGATGAGTCCCCGCGCGTCACCGCGAAACGCATGAGCGAATCCTTGAGCTTAGGGACGTCACCCGACGCAACGGCGTAGATCATATCCTTGACGATTCCGCGGTCATGGCTCGACATGCGACCGACCATGCCGAGGTCGATGAAGTAGACGACCCCGTCTTTCACGATGATGTTCCCCGCATGGGGGTCCGCATGGAAAAAACCGTCCTCGAGCACCTGCGTGGCGTAATCGTCCACAATGGACGCCCCGACCTTTTCGAGGCTATAGCCCGCCCGGACAAGGAGATCGGGATCGGCGATGGAGATGCCGTCCACATAATCCATGACCACGATGTGCTCGGTGCAGTACGAAAGGTAGGAACGCGGGCAGGATATGGACGACGAACCCTCGTGAAAGCGATGGAAGTCATCGAGGTTGCGGGCCTCCATGAGGAAATTCGTCTCCTCGCGAAACGACTGCCACAACTCCTCGACCACGCCCTTGAGGTCGACGAACTGGTCGGTTTTCACAAAGCGCGACGCATGGCGCACAATCGAACGCATGATGTCGATATCTTGGGCCATCACCTGTTGGGCACCGGGACGCTGCACCTTGATGGCAACGTCTTCGCCAGTCACGAGCGTGGCACGATGCACCTGTGCGAGCGAGGCACTGCCCAGGGGCCTGCGGTCGATATGGGAGAAGACCTCGTTAAGGGGGCGACCGTACTCGGCGACGAGGCAATCATGCACCACGGCAAACGGCACCGGCTCGACATTCGAGCGCAAGCGGCGAAGCTCGTCGCAGTATTCCTGCGGTAGGATCTCCGAGCGATTCGCCAGAATCTGCCCCATCTTGACGAACATGGGACCAAGGTCCTCGAGCATGCAGCGCAAACGGCGCGGCGTGATATTGTGCCATGCCTCGTATTTCCGCACTATGCCGAGAATCTCGCCAATGCGCTTGCGACGCCCCTCGGAGGAAAGCTTGAATTCCTCCGAGGGGGCCATGGCCTCAGGCTCCTCGGGGAACAGGTCGACCGCACGGGGGGCGCGCCAAGAAGTCCTCAGTGCCTCCTCAACGCCCTCCAGGTTGACCGTGTCGTCGGGACTCAGCGGCATACCCGCCGCCTTGGTCGCAGCGGGCCCGCGGGCATCCCGTTCTTGTTCCACTTCGCTCGCCATATCGGTTTCTCGCCTATTACGCGTCTCGAGCCTCGTCCGCGCCTAGATCGGCTTCGTCGGCGTCGACGACGACAGCGTCCTCGACCTCGACGGTCACCGTATCGTCGTCGACCGAGTCGATGAGGTCACGCACATGCGCCATGAACTCGACGCGCTCGGTCTTGGTCAACAGACGCACGCGAGCGAGAATCAGCTCGTCAAGCACGCGCTCCGCTGCCGTTGCACCCCGCTCGCTCAGACGCTCGGTGACATCGGAGAAGGTGCCGCCGGCCTGCTCGAAAATATCGGACATGGAGCGCGCGAAATCGGGAGTCTCTCTATCATGGCGAACGTGCTCACCGCGCGAGTTAAGGTCGCGTAGCACCTCTTCACCACGGGCGTTCAGATCCTCGAAGATCTCCTTGCCCTTCTCGGCCGTGACGGCGGCGGCGCCAAAACCGACATTGACCATTCCATTAATGAGCTCCTCGAACTTGATAGCCATGAGAGCCTCCTTGCTCCTCTTTTGTGCGCATGGACGCATCCAGATGAATCCCTTGTACCCAAAACACGCCAAAGGGGACAAACCCTTTGGCGTGCGAAAAGCTAACGCTCGTTGTCGGACATCGCGAAACCGTTCTTCATCGCACAGCTCGTGGTATAGAGCACGGTCGCGAGGAGCTTCTCAGTCTCGCCCTTGAGAGTCTCACAAAGGTCCTCATTCGCACGGGCAAGGGAGGCGGGGATATCGGCGTTTGCGAGGTCAGACATGGCTCGGTCTGTCTCGCGAAGCATCCTGTGACCAAGTGCGCCGACCTTCTCTTGGTACGACTCGACCTTGGCGGACGTCTCGTGGAAGCGTGCGTCGGCCAAGGCGGCGATAACGCGATTTGCCCAGTAGAAATTCTCCGTGGTCACACGCTCCGTGGTGTTGGAGAGATACGCGGGGAACTCATCCACATTTGCGTACAGCGCGACCAGGGCATTAAACACGTTCGAACCGAAGGCCATCCATTGGATGCAGCGCAGAGGCTCCGCCACGTACGGACGAATCTGCAAGACAGCAAGCTGGCTATTGCGATTGATGCCGATTGGACGATAGGCGTTGCGGCTCGCAGGAGTTCCCTTGGAACCGTAGCAGTCGTACGGCGTGCCCTGGAAGTGGGCGGAAAGAACGTACTTGACGTCCTCTATAGTGACTTTGCGCTCGGGCACGCGGCTCCACGGAATATCATCCGACTCCGGGCTGAACGGCGCATCCGGACCATCCCAGCCGTCGCGAGGATTGAGGCAGCGTTGCATGTACCAGGCGCGCGGCGTGTTGTAGACATGGTCGGAATCTGAATGGGAGCCAAAAGCCTCGCGTGGATTGAAGATCTCGCCGGAGATCATACCTTCGCGCACGTCGGCGATGAGGTCCATGAGGTCGGCGACGTACTCCTCATAGGCGTCCGCCTCGTCCTCATCCAAGTCTTCGAGATCCTCATCGAAATACTCCTCGTCGAGAATGTCCTCGGGCTCAAGGCGATTCGCGTTCGTGAGGTTCAGGTGGTTCTCGGACATCCACTGGCGAAGGTCGGGGCTGGCCATGTGCTCGACTTGCTCGCCCTCAGCATCGAGAAGATCGAAATAGTCGATACCGAGCTGGTTGGGCATGGTGACGTAGGCGTCATCGGGCACACGCTTGGCGATCCAGTGGTGACCACCAATGGTCTCGAGCCACCAGATCTCATCCTCGTCAGAAAACGCGATACCGTTCATCTCGTAGGTGCCATACTGCTCGAGCAGGGAACCCAGACGCTGCACGCCCTCACGGGCGGTGCGAACGTACGGCAGGACCACGGTGACGAAATCCTCTTCACCCAGGCCACCGGGAACGGCGGGAACGTAGCCTTCCTCGCCCTCGGTGCCCTGAGCGGGGATGTACTCGACAAGTGGATCGGCACCGAGCACGCGCTCGTTACTCGTGATCGTCTCGGTGGCGCTCATGCCCACGTTGGCGGTGTTGAAGCCCGCAGCTGCCCAGATGCCATGTCCCGGAAGCGCATCCGGGACGCTCGAGTAGCGCATCGGATTATCCGGGAGTTCGAAGCTGAGGTGGGAAAGCACACTCGTATACGTCTTGGGCTGCTCCTCGGGATGCACGACCTTCATCTTCTTGGGCTCGAACTGTCCGTTCGGCGAGTCCTCGTTACGTGCGATGATGGTCGAACCGTCGTAGCTCGCGTTTTTGCCGACCAGAATAGTTGTACAAGCCATTAGTCCTCCAAACCATGTTGTAGTTTTGCGGCGAGCACCACATTGCTCATGAGCATGGCGCGCGTCATAGGGCCCACGCCCCCCGGAACGGGGGTGATGGCACCTGCCACGAGCTCGGCGGAGTCGAAATCGACGTCACCGCAGAGCCTGCCGGCATCATCGCGGTCCATACCCACGTCAATGACGGCGGCGCCGGGTTTGATCCACGGCCCCTTGATCATCTTGGGAATGCCGCACGCGGCGACCAAGATGTCGGCGCTCTGGCAAATCCGTGCGAGCTCGCGGGGGTCGGTGTGCGAGTGGGCCACGGAGATGGTGGCGTTCTTGGCGAGCAGCATGAGCGACATGGGCTTGCCAACGATAGACGAGCGGCCCACGATCACGGCGTTCTTGCCCGACGGGTCTATGCCATATGCCTCGAGCATCTCCATGATGCCCGCGGGCGTACAAGGACGCAAGCCGGTAAGACCGCGCACGAGCCTGCCGAGGTTCTCCGGATGAAAGCCGTCGACGTCCTTTTTTGGATCGATTGCGGCGACGACCGCCTCCGCGTCCAAGTGACTCGGCAGCGGCATCTGCACGAGGATGCCGGCGATATCCGGATCGGCGTTGAGGCGCACGACGAGATCCATGAGCTCCTCTTGCGTCGTTTGCTCGGGAAGCTTGAAGTCCCGCGACGGGATGCCGCACTGCTCGCAGTCGCGAAGCTTGGCACGTACGTACGTGGCGGAGCCTTGGTCGTCTCCCACGAGCACCACGGCAAGACCGCAGGCAACCCCCTGCTTGGTCAGGCCCTCAACCTCGGCTGCCGCGCGGTTGCGCACGTCGGCAGCAAGTTTCTTACCATCGATAATCGTCGCCAATGAAGTCGCTTTCTCTTAGATCGAATAATCGGACCGCGCGCATGCCAAGGGGCGCGCGCCAAAAGGGTACGTCCCCCAATGGCATGCGTGCCAAAGGGATACGTCCCCCTTTGGCACGCGTCACCTCATACATCCACTAGAACAGGCCGGAAATCACGCCGTTGTCGTCAACATCGATATTCTCGGCTGCAGGGACCTTGGGCAGGCCGGGCATGGTGAGGACATTGCCCGTAAGCGCCACGACGAAATGCGCACCGGCGCTCACCTTGAGCTCGCGCACCGTAATGCGGAAGCCCTCAGGCGCGCCGAGGATCGCCGCCTGATCGGTGAAGGAATACTGGGTCTTGGCCACGCACACCGGCAGGTTGCCGAAGCCGTTGTCGCGCAGTTCCGCGAGCTGGCGCTTGGCAGCGGGCGTGAAGTCAACGCCGTCGGCATGGTAGACCTTGGTGGCGATCGCCTCGAGGGCACCGGCGACATCGGCGCCATCCTCGTAGGCGAAGCGGAACTCGCTCGGCTCCTCGACCAGGCGCAGCACCTCGTCGGCGAGATCGAGGGCACCCTCGCCGCCCTTGGCCCACACCTCGGACAGGCGAACGTTCACACCGAGCTTCTCGCACTCCTCCGCGATGAGCGCGAGCTCCGCCTCGGTGTCGGACGGGAAGCGGTTGATGGCGACCACGCAGGGCAGCCCATAGACGTTCTGGATGTTGTCGACGTGACGCAGCAGGTTGGGCATACCGGCGCTCAGGGCATCGAGATTCTCGGTGTTGAGGTCGGCCTTGGCAACGCCGCCGTTGTACTTGAGGGCACGCGCAGTGGCAACCACCACAACGGCACTCGGACGAATGCCCGTCATGCGACACTTGATGTCGAGGAACTTCTCGGCGCCAAGATCGGCGCCAAAGCCCGCCTCGGTAATGGCGATATCGCCGAAGCGCATGGCCATGCGGGTGGCCATCACGGAGTTGCAACCGTGCGCGATGTTGGCAAACGGACCACCATGGACGAACGCGGGCGTGTGCTCGAGCGTCTGCACGAGGTTGGGTTTGAGCGCGTCCTTGAGCAGGGCCGCCATGGCACCCTGAGCCTTGAGCTGGCTGGCTCGCACGGGCTCGCCGGTGTAGGTGTAGCCCACCACAATCTCGCCGAGGCGCTGCTTGAGGTCGGAGATGGAGGTGGACAGGCACAGGATCGCCATGACCTCGGACGCGACGGTGATATCGAAACCATCCTCACGCGGAACACCCTGGGCTTTACCGCCGATGCCGTCGATCACGTGGCGGAGCTGGCGGTCGTTCATGTCGACCGCGCGTTTCCAGGTGATGCGCTTGACGTCGATGCCAAGGGCGTTGCCCTGCTGGATGTGGTTGTCGAGCATGGCGGCGAGCAGGTTGTTGGCCGCGCCGATGGCGTGGAAGTCGCCCGTGAAGTGCAGGTTGATGTCCTCCATGGGAACGACCTGCGCGTAACCGCCGCCGGCGGCACCGCCCTTCACGCCGAACACGGGGCCGAGCGAGGGCTCTCGCAGGGCCACGGCGCTCTTGACGCCGCGACGGCGCAGGGCATCGGCCAGGCCGATGGTCGTGGTGGTCTTGCCCTCGCCCGCGGGCGTGGGGTTGATGGCGGTCACGAGCACGAGCTTGGCCTCGTGGTCGGAAGGCTCGTTCAGCAGCGAATAGTCGACCTTTGCCTTGTCGAAGCCGTACGGGATGAGGTGCTTAGGATCCACCCCAGCGGCCTCGGCGACCTGCTGGATGGGCCACGGTTCAACGGAATGGGCAATCTCGATGTCGGTCAACATGGCAAGGTCCCTTCTGCACGAGGAATAACTTGTTCAGCATAGCACGGGCATGAAGCTCAGAAGCGTCACAAGGCAATCGTCTCCAGGCCCAGATGCTCAAAGGCAACGGGCGTTGCCATGCGTCCCTGCGGAGTGCGGACAATCAGGCCGCATTGCAGCAGATAAGGCTCATAGACGTCCTCAAGCGTGTTGGCGTCCTCTCCCGTGGCACTCGCCAAAGTGGACAAGCCCACGGCACGACCGCGAAACGTTTTGCAGAGCATCTCGAGAATGCGGATGTCCATCCAGTCGAGACCGAGCTCGTCAATCTCGAAAAACGCCATGGCCTCTTGCGCAATAGCGAGGTCGATGCTCCCGCCTCCCCGCACCTGAGCGTAATCGCGCACGCGCTTGAGCAGGCGATTCGCCAAGCGCGGCGTGCCGCGGGAGCGTGAGGCGATCTCCTTTGCGGACTCACGGTCGATGTCCACGGCCAAGATAGACGCGGAGCGACACACAATATCGGCAAGATCCTCAATGCCGTAGTAATCGAGCCTGAACGAAATGCCAAAGCGGTCGCGAAGGGGACCCGTGAGCATGCCCGAGCGTGTGGTGGCGCCCACGAGGGTGAAGTGCGGGATGTCCAGACGAATGGACCGAGCTGCCGGACCTTTGCCAATCACGATATCGAGGGAGAAGTCCTCCATCGCCGGATACAAGATCTCCTCGACCTGACGGTTAAGGCGATGGATCTCGTCGATGAACAGCACGTCACCCGGCTGCAGGTTGGTGAGAATCGCCGCAAGATCACCCGTACGGGCGATGGCGGGTCCGGAAGTCGTCTTGATCTGCGCGCCCATCTCATTCGCGACGACCGCCGCCAACGTGGTCTTTCCCAAGCCGGGGGGACCGGAGAATATCACGTGGTCAAGACTCTCGCCGCGTGTTTGAGCCGCCTTGATGAGAATCTTCAGACTCTGCTTGATGTGCTCCTGCCCGCAATAGTCATCGAGACGCTGCGGACGCAGGCTGCGCTCGACATCGAGATCATCGGAGGTGAGCTCACCCGTCACGAAGCGCTCACCCTCCCCATGGGCATTCCGCGCCGCCGGCGCATCGGCCCATAGATCGGTCGATTCATCCACTTCCCACATCATGCATCCATTCCAAGGCGTTTGAGCGCCGCGGCCAGCAGATCCTCGACGCGCATATCCCTGCCATCATACCCGCCTAACGCCAAGGAGACTTCCGAAGGCGTAAAGCCCATCGATAGAAGTGCAGAGGTGGCGTCGTCCATAGGAGAGGTGGCCGCCGGGGCGGCGGGCTCGAGTGGAAGTGGGATGGATCCGGGCACCTCTGAGCCGGCGAGGCTACGGTCTTTGGAGAACACGCCCTTGAGCTCGAGAATCAGTCGTTGCGCGGTCTTTTTCCCCACGCCGGGCACCGTCGCCATGCCCTTGTCGTCCTCGGTCATGACCAGTGTGTACAACTGCGGGACGCTGAATTTGGAGAGCACGGCGAGCGCGAGCTTAGCGCCCACGCCGCTCACCGCGACGAGCTTGTCGAACATCGTCCGCTCGTCCTTGGAGGCAAAGCCGAAGAGCGTGCAGGAGTCTTCGCGCACGACCATGCGCGTGTACAGGCGAACGTCCCCGCCCACCCCGGGCAGAGCCGCGGCGGTCGTGCCGGAGATGCCGAGCTCGAATCCCACGCCGTTGACATCGATGACGACCATGCTCGGCGTGGCCTCGAGCACGCTGCCATGAAGTTGAGAAATCATGCGTACGGGTTTCCCTTCTGTTGAGCGAACACGCCGCCGGTCAGCACTTGAGTGCGTTGCAGATGCGCATGGCACACGGCGCACGCGAGTGCATCGGCGGCGTGATCGGGCTTGGGATCGTGATCGAGGTGCAAAAGCGTACGGACCATGTAGGTCACCTGGGCTTTATCTGCCGATCCGGTGCCAACCACCGCCTGTTTGATTTGCATAGGGGTGTACTCCCCCACCTCAACCCCGCAAAGCGAGCAGGCCACGAGGGCGGCACCGCGTGCATGGGCGGTCGGGATGGCGGAACGGACGTTGGCCCCGAAGTATATTCCCTCAACAGCCGCCTGCTGGGGGTGATAACGGTCGACAACGGCCGTCAGCTCATCGGCGATGCGACGGAGGCGGGCTGCCAAATCCGACCCGGAAGAGGTCTCGATGCAGCCATAGGCACGACACCGCACCTCACCTCGGCGCTCCTCGATGATGCCCCAGCCGGTATTCGCCAAGCCCGGATCGATCCCCAAGATGACCATGCGCCCCCTCCCGCTGTTCGAACGTTTGTTCTACTATAACATGAGCAGACACGGCAGTACGCTAAAAACTCGCGCAGCCTCAGTTCAAGGAGAAGAAGCTGAACCCGCTGGTGGGTGACGCGCCGGGCCCTTCGGAGCCCTCTCCAGATTCCGCCATGCGTCGGAACAGCTCGCGCAGATTGCCCTCCATTTCACGCAGCTCTTCGCGCATGCGCTCCTGGCTTTCCTCACTCATGAGCTCTGCCTGTTGCTCGGGCGTGAGCCCCAACATCTCGCCGAGCATTCCGAAAATCTCGCCACGCGCCTGCTCGCTGCGCTCCGAGCCCTTCCGCTCCATACGACGGTACTCCGCTTCGGCAAAATCTGAGGCGCGCAGGCGCTCCTCACCACGCGTACCCATGTCGGACCAGGCAAGCTGCACAGGCCAAAGTCGTTCGGTGAACCCACGTGCCGAGACGATGGGCGCAGGTGGCAGCATCCGGCGACCGGATTCATTGTGGCGCACAAGCATAAGCAGCAGAGCGGATGCCTCGGGAGAAATCGTCGAGAGGGGCAGGGCATCGATGGCCGCGTTGCGATCGACGTGCGCCTCGAGCGTCGCATCGATTTGAGCCGAATCGATCGACTCCAGCAGATGCCGGGCACGCTGATCAAGTGCCTCGTCTATGTTGAGCTGGCCAATCGCGTCGCGCACAATCGTGGCTTGGACATGGGAGACCGCCTCGGATCCCATCAGCCGATTGGGAAGTGCAGATGAGACCCGCGCATGGAATTTGGCAACCCACTCGAGCGCGGAGAGATATACGTCGCCAAAAGGCGCGAGGCAACATGGTTGAAGCGTTGCGAGCGTGTTCGCGCGCAGGGCGTAATCGGTCTTGGTGAAGGGAGCGAGCACGAGGGCAGAGAGCTCACGGGCCGTATCCGCCAACAAAAGGGCGTCGATGCCGCGGCGCATGCCCGAGTCGTCAGGAGCCGGAACGTCACGATCGACAAGAAGCGTCGCGCTCGGGGCGGTCCGTTCGAGAAGGCGCATGTGGAGTCCCGTGGCGACCTCGCGCGCAAGGGCAGAGCGCTCGGCTTCGGCCACCCCCTGTGTAGAGGTCAGGGCGTCTTCATGGCCAACAAGCAAGCCGAGGACGTTGCGCGGCCCCAGCGCATCGACCGCCAAAACGGCGAGCAGGCTACTCGGAAGATCGCCGGTAAGGGGCACGATCACGCGTCCAAACCCATGGGCGGCGACGGCGTCGCGCACATGCAGGCGAAGGGCCTCCCACAACCAGATCTCCCGGCGGTACATGGGTAAATCGTGCAGTGCCACCGCATCCACCATCACCCCGCGCCGCACCTCCTGGACAAGGAGGGCCTCCTCAAAACAGGGGGCCTGCGCGACCACACGGCCACCGTCATCCATGACGAAGGAACCGCCTGTGTACACGGCGTCATCATAGCCACCCAAGGGCTCCATGCAGGCGAACCAAACACCCGCCCGCTCGACCTCGGAACGAAAACCGCCCTGCGACACCGAGGCGACGGCCGTGGTAGATGGATCGGTCATGTCAAAGCCATTCACCGGGAAGAAGATGACCATATCGCACCCGTTTGGAATGGAATCGAGGTCGCGCGCGGCATCGAAGGTGGCAGCTATCCTCGTGCCGGCAACTTCGAAGATCGGGGGGCTCCATGGCGATACGGGCAGAATCTCCTGATGCCGTACCATCGTGAGGCGCAAGGGAACGACGCGGCCCTTCCTCAGCATGAAAATCTCGAACAGCTGACCCGACTCGAGTGCGAGAACGGCGGGCGCCAGGCACGCCATTCCCAAGTCGTCGGCGACGCGGGCGAGGCGTTGCAGGACGCATAGCAGATCGTGCTCGAAGTCAGCGCTCTCGACGAGTGTGCCAGGCGTGACGCCGCAAAAGAGCGGCGAAGGCAGGCAGAGCAGGTCCGCGCCCGCCTCATGGGCGATGGCGAGCTGTTGCTCAACGCGCGCGCAGATGCCATCCAAGTCGCCGAGACGAGCGTGTATCTGCGCAAGTGCGAGTTTCATCTGCGAAATCCATCTTTCTTGTTCGTGAGTTCCCCGACTGCGTGTCGGGACATTGCATGCAACCGAGTATACCCTCTTGGAAGTTCGCAGCCGCACGACAAAGGACCTGGCCCCCACAGTGCCCCCATCCGACGGACGGCGATGCACCATGAGGGCCAGGCCCCTGCATCAGACTGACGACTAAGAGAGCGAGTCCTTAGAACTCGGCCTTCCACAGGCCGTGAAGGTTGCAATAGGCGTAAGCGATACCGGTCTTGGCCCCGCCGGCGAAGAAGGTGGTGGGAGCCTGGCCGGGCTTGAGGTAGTGAACCTCCAAGCGACCGGCGGCCTCGAGCGCAATCCACTCGATGTAGTGCTCGGCCTCCATGGGATGCTCGACCTCGCCCACGGTCACGTTAAGGACATGGCCCTCACGCTGCACATCGATTACAGGGACGTGCTTCTCAGTGGCGGCGTCCACCGAGTTCGCGACGACCTCGGTATACCCCGCGGGCGCGACCATGTCGGCATCGATGGCGGCGAGGAACTTGCCCGTCTCATCATTCTTGAAAAACGTTGCCATATCAGTAGATCCTTTCAGACTTCGTTGCAGATGCAATCAAAGGATAGTATGCCCAAATATGCTCCAACGTAACGCGTCGTCCCGTGAGTGCGGGGCATATCATCCCGTGCTCGAACAGTCCTGCTCGCACGAAGGCCCCACTGGGGCCTTCGGCTCGTGCGGAACTGCGCGCGGGACGATATGCCCCGCACCCCCGGGACAATCAACTCAGAATAGAGGTGCGAACGCATCGAAAGCGCAGGCCGCCGGAGTCCGGGACTAGATCACCGTTACGCGGCCCTTGTTGCCCACGATGCCCTTGACCTCGGCAATAAGCGGAATCGAGCGCGCATTGACTCGCGTGGGAATCTCGGCCCGCATGGTCTGCCCGTCGCCCTGCTCGATGAAGAGCTCGACGCGGTCTCCACCGGGATTGGTGCTCAGCACTGTCGCCAAACGCGCCATGTTGGACTGCGAGAACCGGGCACTCGGAATCATGATCTCGAACACCTTGGGGCGATTGCTCTCGTCGTTCAGCACGAGCGGCTCGATCTCCTGCGCGATGATTTGATCGCCGCGGTCGGAGCGCTCGAGCTTACCCTTCACACGAATGAAGGCGTCGGAGAGCTGCGCTCCCGTCTCAGGGTCCACCTCGCCGTAGAGATACCCTTCGCATTGCTTGTACGTCTTGGGGAAGATGACGACCGTCGCCTCACCCTCCATGTCCTCGAGCTGAACAATCGCCATGGGGTCGCCGTTCTTGGTCACACGCTTGCCCACGCTCGACACCATGCCCGCCCACCAGTACGCTTTACCCTCGGGAATCTCCTGGTTCACGGCGTTGCCCGTGGGGCCCATGGTCTCAAAACCCGTGTCGATCTGCGAAAGGGTGAACTCGCGCGCCTTCGCCAACGCGTACTCGTACGGGCGCAACGGATGGTCGGAGACGTAAATGCCCAAGACTTCCCTCTCGAAAGAGAGCTTCATGTGGCGGTCCCACTCCTGCCCGTCGGGCTCGGGGACGATGACCTCAAAGCCCGACCCCTCGACGTCACCGAAGACATCGAACAGCGACGTCTGACCCGCCGCGCGGTCCTTTTGGCGCTTCACCGCGGCGTCGATGATGTTCTCGGGGTTCTCGCGATCGACGAAGTGCATGAGCTGACGACGCGGATACCCCGTCGAATCGAAGGCACCACCCTTGATGAGGGCCTCGATCACGCGGCGATTCGCCTGACTCGAATCCACGCGTTCCACGAAGTCGTGCAAGTTTTTGAAGGGCCCACCCTTCTCGCGCTCGGCGATGATCGCCTCGGTCACACCCTCGCCCACGCCGCGGATGCCCGCGAGGCCAAAGCGCACTCCCTCGGCGGTCGCCGTGAACTCGGTGCCGGATTCGTTGATGTCCGGAGGCAGGACCGCGATGCCGTCGTGGCGACACGCCGAGACGTAATGCACAATCTTGTCGGTCTTGCCGGTGTAGGAGGTGAGCACCGCCGCCATGTACTCGTTGGGGTAATGGGCCTTGAGCCAGGCGGTTTGCATGACGAGGATGGCATAGCCCGCGGAGTGGGACTTGTTGAACGCGTAGGACGCGAACTCAAGGACGTCGTCCCAGATCTTTTGGGCTGTCTCTCGTTTGTAATCGTTGCGCACCGCGCCGTTCATCCAGTGGTCGTAGATGGTCTCCTCCTCGCCATCGGACCACTTGAACACCTGGTCGGTGAGCATCTTGATCTTCTTTTTGGCCACGGGTTTACGGATACGGGAGTCACTCTCGCCCTTGGAGAAGCCGCACATCTCGACCGAGATGAGCATGACCTGCTCCTGGTAGACCATCGTGCCGTAGGTCTCGCCCAAGATGCCGTCAAGGCGAGGGTCGTAGGAGACCGCCGCCTCCTTGCCGTTCATGCGGTTGATGTAGCTCGCGACCATGCCCGCGCCCAGAGGGCCCGGGCGGTACAGGGCGATTAGAGCGACCACGTGCTTGTACTCGGTCGGCTTCATGTTCTTGATGGTCGCGGTCATGCCCGCGGACTCGACCTGGAACACGCCGGCGGTGCGGCCCGCGCACATGAGCTCGAAGATCTTGGGGTCGTCGAAGGGAATGGCGTCCACGTCGATGTCGATGCCGAAGTTCTTCTTGATGTTGGCCTTGGCCTTGGAGATGACCGTGAGGGTGCGCAGGCCCAGGAAGTCCATCTTGAGCAGGCCCATATCCGCAACCGTATGGCCCTCGTACTGGGTGATCTCCACACCGCCCTTGGTATCGAGCTTGGTGGGCACGTGCTCGTTCACCGCGTCGCGGCAGATGAGCACCGCGCATGCATGAACGCCCTCGCCGCGCGTGAGGCCCTCGATGGACAGCGCCGTGTCGATGATGCGGCGGGCGTCCTCGTCCTTCTGATACGCCTCGACGAAATCCGGGCTGTACAGGTCCTCTTTGCCAGGTTGCTTCTCAAGCACCTGCTTGAGCTTGACGCCGGGATCGCTCGACACCATCTTGGACAGGCGTTGGCCCATATAGACCGGGTAGTCGAGCACGCGCGCAGCGTCGTTGATGGCCTGCTTTGCCTTGATGGTCGAGTACGTGATGACGTGGGTGACCTTCTCGGGACCGTAGAGCTGGCGAACGTGCTCGATTACCTCGAGCCTTCGCTCATCGTCGAAGTCCATATCGATATCGGGCATCTCAGTTCGTTCGGGAGAGAGGAACCTCTCGAACATGAGGCCGTTCGATAGCGGGTCGAAGGTGGTGATGTCCATGGCGTAGGCGACGAGCGCGCCGGCTGCCGAGCCACGGCCCGGACCCACGCCGATGCCGTTTTGCTTTGCCCAGCGCACGTATTCTGCCACGATGAGGAAGTAGGCGGCGAAACCTTTCTCGCAGATGACTTTGTATTCAAATTCGAAGCGCTCGCGGATGTCAACGCCGCCGATCTCCTTGCCATCCCAATCGTCGCCGTAGCGCTTGGCCAGACCCTCCTCGCACTCGCGACGGAACTGGCTCTCATGGGTCTCGCCGGGATCGAGCAGCGGGTAGTTCGGCAAGATGATGCTGTCCCAGTCGAGCTCGACGTTGCACTTCTCCGCGATCTCGAGGGTGTTGTCGCACGCCTCGGGGCAATAGGGGAACAGTGCGCGCATCTCCTCCTCGGTCTTCATGTAGAACTCGGAGCCCTCCATGCGGATGCGGTTGGGATCGTCGATCTTGGAGTTCGTACCGATGCACATGACCACGTCCTGCACGGGGGCGTCGTCACGCGTGAGGTAATGGAAGTCGTTGGTGGCGATGACCTTGACGCCCACCTGGCGGGCGATCTCGATAAGGGTCTTGGAGAGCTCCTCGTCGGTGATGCCGGAGTCGGTGGTAATGCCGTGCTCCTGGATCTCGATGTAGAAGTTGCCCGGCTCGAAGGTGTCGCGGAAGGTCTCCGCCCACTCGATCGCCTTGTCCATCTCGCCGCGGTCGATGCACTTGGGGATGATGCCCGCGATGCACGCCGAGCTCGCGATGAGGCCCTCGCGGTGGCGGCGCAGATTGTCCAGCGTCACACGCGGCTTATAGTAAAAACCCTGCACGGCGGCCTCGGAGACCGTCTGCATGAGGTTGACGTAGCCCGTTTCGTTCTGTGCGAAGAGCACCATGTGGTAAAGCTCGGGCTTGCGGTCGCGCGCGAGCGTCTCGTCGGGGGTGAAATAGACCTCGCAGCCAAAGATGGGCTTGATGACCAGCGGTGGCTTGAGCTCATCGATGTTGCCCTGGGCGTCCCACATCGCGAGGTCCTTCATATGCTGCTCGTACCCGCGCGGGTCTTTCTCGGAGTCGGGGCACTCGAGCTCGTCGCGGCGGCCCTTCTCGAGGAACGACTTGTCCTTGCTCCATACCTTGTACTCGGGCGTGCCGTGGTTAATGGCGTCGCAGGCGAGACCGAGCTCGGGGACGCCGTACATGTAGCCGTGATCGGTGATTGCCACGGCGGGCATGCCAAGATCGACCGCGCGCTTGACCATGTCGCCGATGCGCGTCGCGCCGTCGAGCATGGAGTAAACGGTATGGTTGTGCAAGTGGACGAACGCCATGTGCTATGGCTCCTAACTGATGTGCTGAGAATATCCTCGAGGCCCTTCGACCCCATTTCGAACGCTATTGATTCTAACCGAGCGAGCGGACAGAACGCATGTGCGCCCCCGGCTCGTGGAAGGCACACAGTGTGTTCGATTACGCGACCGGGGGCGCGAGGGCAAACGGTAGCACAAGTAGCAAAAACTTCGCGATTTGGGCGTGCGGCAGAAATCTTGGAGACCGGGCGGAGAGGAGAAGCCTTGTATTCCAGGGAGCAGAGGGAGGCGGCGCTCGAGGCCTACGACAGGCTGGGCGACGTCCGCGCGGCCGTCAGGGAGCTC